>Ga0182006_1000067_pt1 | contig 147932 bp, 123 predicted proteins | sample Sormic07211104_1_FD_123022 | JGI IMG/M metagenome (GOLD analysis project Ga0182006, IMG submission 123022) | Rhizosphere microbial communities from Sorghum bicolor, Mead, Nebraska, USA - 072115-104_1 MetaG | ecosystem: Host-associated > Plants > Roots > Rhizosphere | place: USA: Nebraska...
ATTGAAAGTGCGGCCGCATGGCACGCAACGGTAGCGCTGCAGTCCGTGCGCATGGCCATGCCGGTGAGCATGATTGCTATTGCAGGCAGGACAGTGCAATCGCTGCCGGGCCACGCTTTCGACCAGTGCCGCGGCAGCGTCCTGCGGTGCGCTTCCTCGCAGCAGAGCAATGCCCGCCAGGCGCTGGCGACGATTCAGTGCGGCGAACTGGGCGATGAAGGTGTGCCATTGGCCGGTCTGCATGGAAGGCTCCCGTTTGTCTGCGATGTACAGTCAGACAGCAGGGACACAGGAAGATTCCCGGACGTCCCCTACTTAGCGGGGACAGAGCCTTTTTTTTAAGGCGTGGCCGGCGGCGTCTGCTCGTAGGCGCCCAGCCGGCGCTGTTCGTCCGGCGTGAAACTGGCGTCGCGCAAGCGCTGCAGGGCTGCCGCATCCTGCGCGCCGCCGGGCAGGCCGGCCTGCTGCGCCTTGAGCGCCTGGTACGCGATGATGCGCTGCTGCCACTGCGATTCTTCGCGGTCCAGTTCCGCCAGGCGCGCCGCCGCCGCCGGGGTGAAGGTGCTGGCGCGCAGGCGGTAGACTTCATTCTCGCCGCCGCCCTGGGCCCGTAAGGCTTTGACGGAGGCGTCCAGCTGCGCCACCCTGACGGGGGCGTCGCGCGCATCGCGCTGGGCGGGCGACATTTTCTGGTCCAGCGCCGTCAGTTGCGCCTGGCGCTGGGTTTCATCGAGCGACGGATCGCCGAGGATCGCCATGCGCGCCACGGCATCGTCGTCATACGCGTCGCTGGCGCCGAACAGACCCGCGCTTTCTTCCGCCGTAAAATAATTGCCGCGCAGGGCGCGCATCGCTTGCAGGCGCGCGCGCGCCGCCACGGCGGGATCGGCCTGCGCCGGCAAGGCCTGTTCTGCACCGGCCAGCGCCTGCTTGTAGGCCAGATAAGCGCCCAGCAGGCGCTTCGCTTCGCGGGCGGGGACGGGCGCCAGGCGCCTGTCCAGTTCCGCCTCGATCTGGCTGCGGATGGCGGCCAGCGGCTTTTCACCGAGGCCCGCCAGGTAGTAGTCGAACAGGTGGCCCAGTTCCGCGTCGACCACCAGCTTGTCGCCGGCGGCCACCGTCACGTTGCCGTCGGGCCGCGTGCCTTCCATCGAGCGCACGAACGCGAACAGGTCCGGTTCCGCCTTCTCCGGCGGCGGGGCGGGCGGCTCGCCGGGCCGCAACGCCAGGTACAGGGCCAGGGCTGCCAGGCTGCCGCCGATGATCCATTTCGCGTGCATGCGCTTCTCCTTACAGTCCCAGGCCTTGCAGGCGGTTGGCCTGCTGGCGGAAGACGGTGACGGGGTTCGTCTCGAACAGGTTGACGATGCCGACGAACTGGTTGACTTCATCGAGATGGTTCATGGCGTAGTCGTCGCGGATCACCTTGCCCAGGTGGCTGGAGCAGCTGCTGACCAGGCCATCGTTCTTCACGCCGCCGAAGGCCAGGCTGATGGCCGCCAGGGCCGGGTCGCCCACGTCGAGCACATTCGTGTACGGTTGCGCGCCGCTCCACGAGAAATAGTACACGCCTTCTACCTGGTAGGCGCCTTCGCCGCAGGCGGAGGTGGGTACGCCTTGCGGGTGGCGGCTGTTAAAAGCCAGCGAGCCGGCCGTGGACAGCGAGGCGAGCGAGGCGCCCGCGTTTTGCGGCAAGCCCTTGTTGCCCGACAAAATGCCGATCAGGGAAGCGAGCGCATTGCCCAGCGCGCCGCTGGTGTTGGGAATGGCGCCGCTGAGGATATCGGCCACCTTGGAACCCTTGTTCACGCCGGCTACGCTGGTGACGGACGCCACCAGGTCGGGCCGCACGGAGGCGACATAGCGGGCCGTGGGGCCGCCGTGGCTGTGGCCGATCAAATTGACCTTGGCCGCGCCGGTGGCGGCGAGGATTTGCCGCACCTGCGACAGCAGCTGCTCGCCGCGCACTTCCGTGCTGTTGGCGGCCGAGACGGTGGTCACATACACTTGCGCGCCGCCGCTGCGCAGGGCGTCGGGCACGCCATAGAAATATTCGACGGGTCCCAGCTTGTCGAAGCCGAACAGGCCGTGCACGAGCACGATCGGGTACTTGGTTTGCGTGTAGCCGGCGGCGCTGGCGCTGCCGGGCAGGATGGCGAGGGAAAACAGCAGGATGGATAGCAGTTGCCAAAAGCGAGTCTTCATTTTGTCTCCGTTATGTATTATTAATAGTGGAAATGTCGATGCTGTAGCGATGAACCGGGTGCTCCTTCACATTCTATCGATGCATTAAATATAGCGAGCGCTCGGTTTTTGGAATGTAGCACCGCTGGATTGAAATTGCATTTGAATTGCATGATGCAGCGCAATAACTGTGGGAATTTGGCGTTGCTTATGTGCTTATTGCATAGTTGAAAAGTCAAATAGTTGTTTTCCTGAGCTATAATCGGCCCCGCATCAGCCGTCCCGCCGTCTTGCAGCGCCACCCAGGTGCTGTCTTACATTGCTCATACACCGTTACTTGGGAATGCACTTGTCGACCCATTTTAATTTTGAACAGTTTCAGCAGATGACGCCTTTAAATGGCGAAAATATCTGGGAATATATTCTTGACCGCCACGCGGAGCGCATCGGCGTCAAGCGCCGCAAGCCGGCGCTGGAAAATCTCGAACGCATCTTCGGCGCCACGTTCCGCCTGGCCAATGACGTGGGCTTCCGCGCCATGAGCTTGCGCGACCTGTGCCGCGAGACGGGGCTGTCGATGGGCGGCCTGTATGGCTACATCACCAGCAAGGATCAGCTGGCGGAAATGATTGAGGACGTGGTGCGCCATGCCACGCAAGCCTTGCCGCTGCTGTTTGCCGACGTGAAGTCGCCGCTGGACCGCCTGGAGGCGATGATACGCTCGTCGATCTACCTGTCCGAAGTGCTGCAGCCGTGGTTTTATTTCGTCTTCATGGATTCGCGCGTGCTGCAGGTGGAGCAGCGCAGCATGGCGAAAAATTCGGAACTGTATGTGCAGACCCTGATCGCCGCCACCATCGCCGAAATCGAGCCGAAGCCGCAGGGTGATCCCACCTTGCTGGCCGCGCACTGCCTGGCCCTGTTCCAGGACTGGTACGTGAAACGCTGGAAGTACCGCGCGGCGAAGGTCAACGTGGACGATTTCGCCGACAGCGTGGTCGGCACGGTGCGCGGGTATTTGAGCATGACCGCTGCGTAAACCTCGGCGGCACTTGTCGGGTTACGCCGTCCCGGCTAACCCGACCTACGGCTGGTAATTGATGCAGTAAGCGGCAGGTCGGATTAGCGAAGCGTCATCCGACAAGATAGCTGCGTCAGTTCGTGGTTTCCGGCGGCAGCGTCTCCGGCAGCGCAGCCGGGTCCGTTGGCGTTTCCACATCCATGTCCAGCGTCTTGACGCCATTCATGTCGATGAATTCATCGTACAGCCATTCGCCATCGACCTGGCTCAGGCCTGCCGGCACGTCGCGCGTGACTTGCGGGCGCGTTGCCAGGGCCGTGCGCATGTAGTCGATCCAGATCGGCATGGCCAGGGTCGCGCCGAATTCGCGTCCGCCCAGCGATTTGGGCTCGTCGTAGCCCATCCACGCCACCGCCACGATGCCGCCGCTGTAGCCGGCGAACCAGCCATCGACAGCGTCGCTGGTGGTGCCCGTCTTGCCGGCGATGTCGCTGCGTCCCAGTTTTTTCGTCGCCGCCGCGCCCGTGCCCGTGCGGGCCACTTCGCGCAGCATGCTGTCCATGACGAAGGCGTTGCGCGGGTCCAGCGCCAGGGTCTTGTCGTCGTTCGGTGCGGGCGGTTTGGTCTGCATCAGGATGGTGCCCCTGGCGTCGACGATGCGGTCGATCAGGTACGGCTCCACCTGGTGGCCGCCGTTGGCGAACAGGGCGTAGGCGCCCGCCATTTGCACGGGCGTGACGGAACCCGTGCCCAGCGCCATGGTCAGATTGTTCGGCTGGCGCGCCGGGTCGAAGCCGAATTTCTCCAGGAAGTCGTGCGTGTACGGCACGCCGAGCGCGCGCAGGATGCGCACCGAGGCCACGTTCTTCGACTGCGCCAGCGCATAGCGCATGGTGATGGGGCCGTCGAACTTGAAGTCGTCATTCTGCGGCGCCCACACCTTGCCGCCCGCCTGCATTTCCAGCGGGACGTCGTTGATCAGGGTGGCCGGCGAAAAGCCTTTTTCCAGCGCTGCCGAATACACGAATGGCTTCATGGCCGAACCGGGCTGGCGCCAGGCCTGCGTGACGTGGTTGAACTTTTGCAGGTTGTAGTCGAAGCCGCCCACCATGGCGTGATAGGCGCCCGTTTCCGCGTCGAGCGAGACGAAGGCGGCGGCCACCAGCGGCACTTGCGTGATGGCCCAGTTGCCCTTGGCATCCTGGCTGATGCGGATCACGGCGCCCGGGCGCAGCTTGATGCCGGCGCTCGCCTTGGCGGACAGGGCGGGGGCGGCAAAGCGCAAGCCGTCGCCCGTGATGGCCTTGGCGTCGCCATCGCCCGTGTCGGCCACCACCTTGCCGCTGGCGACTTCCGTGACGACGGCGGCGATCAGGCCATCGCTGTCCGGGCGTTTTTGCAGCGCAGCATCGATGGCGTCGTCGCGCTGCTCGGGCTCCGCCGGCATGTCGATGAAGGTTTCCGGGCCGCGGTAGCCGTGGCGCTGGTCGTAGGCGATGACGTTGCGGCGCGTCGAGGCGTAGGCCGCGTCCTGATCCGCCTTGAGAATCGTCGTGTAGACGCTGATGCCCTTGGTGTAGCTGTCTTCCTTGAACTGCGCAAACACGGCCTGGCGCGCCAGTTCGGCCACGTATTCGGCGTGCGTGTCGAAACCCTGCTTGCCGCGCGTATTGAAATGCAGCGGCTGGGCCAGCGCCTGCCGGTACTGGCCTTCGCTGATGTAATCGAGTTCGCGCATGCGTTTCAAGACCAGCTGCTGGCGCGCGTGCGCCTTTTTCGGGTTGCTGATCGGGTTGTGGCGCGACGGGTTTTGCGGCAAGCCGGCCAGCATGGCCATTTCCGCGATCGACAATTCATTCAGCGGCTTGCCGAAATAGGTCTGCGCCGCGCTGCCGAAGCCGAACGAGCGCTGGCCCAGGTACATCTGGTTCATGTACAGCTCGAGAATCTGCTCTTTCGACAGGGCCGCCTCGATTTTGAGGGCCAGCATGATTTCATTGAGCTTGCGCGAGGCGACTTTTTCGCGCGTCAGGAAGAAGTTGCGCGCCACCTGCATGGTGATGGTGGAGCCGCCGCCGTGGCCGAAGCCGTGGCGCAGGTTCGACAGCACGGCGCCGCCGGCGCGCACGAAGTCGATGCCGTGGTGTTCGTAGAAGCGGCTGTCCTCGATGGCCAGAAGGGCTTTCTTCATCATTTCCGGCACTTGCGCGATCGGCACGAAGTCGCGGTGCTCTTCGCCGAATTCGCCGATCAGCACATTATCGGCCGTGTACACGCGCAGCGGGATCTTCGGTTGGTAGTCGGTGATGACGCCCAGCTCGGGCAGGCGGGGGCGCACGTACAGGAACAGCCAGGCGGCCAGCAGCACGGCAGCGGCCAGCGCGGCGCAGCCGGCGATGATGAAGCCGCGCACGGTGGCGCGGCGGGAAGGCCAGGGGAATCCGGATCGTTTGGCAGTCAAGGCAGTCTCACATGAGCGTGCAGGGCACGGTGGCAGCGATTATAGACCAATGCTGCGGCGCTTCCCGTGCGGGCCGGGCGCCGGGACCGGGAGCAAAAAACCTTTTCATCGAAACGCGGCTGTGCGATAGTCTCGGCTTCAAGCAAATAGCCCGGGCATCGATCCGGGCTGTTTATTTTTAAAAATTAAGGAAATATCCATGGCAAAAGATGCAACACCGAGCGTCGTGAAGCCCTATATCCCGGCCGATGCGAAGCTGCCCGAGATGACCTTCCGCGCGCTGTTCATGGGCGTCATCCTGGGGATGGTCTTTGGCGCCTCCTCGCTGTACCTGGTGCTGAAGGTGGGCCTGACCGTCAGCGCCTCGATTCCCGTCGCCGTGATCGCCATCACCCTGTTCGGCCTGGCCAAGAAGGTGGGCGGCAAGGATTCGTCGATCCTGGAAAACAGCATCACGCAGACGGCCGGTTCGGCCGGCGAATCGCTGGCCTTCGGCCTGGGCGTGACCATGCCCGCCATTTTGATCCTGGGCTTCGACCTGGAAATCTCCAGAGTCATGCTGGTCGGTATCCTCGGCGGCCTGCTGGGCATCCTGATGATGATCCCCATGCGCCGCACCATGATCGTCGACCAGCACAAGGAACTCAAGTTCCCCGAAGGCACGGCTTGCGCGGAAGTGCTCAAGGCGGCCGCCACGGAAGAATCGCGCATCGCCGCCGGCGAAAGCATCGAGAAGGATTCGGCCGCCGCGCTGGACGCCAAGCGCCGCGCCAAGATCATCTTCGGCGGTTTCGCCGTCGGCCTGCTGTATAAAGTCTTCAATATCTCGTTCAAGGGCTGGAAGGACACGCCGGGCGTGGAATTTGCCGCGCCGCTCAAGGGCGGCTCCATCGGCGCCGAGATTTCGCCTGAGTTGCTGGGCGTGGGCTACATCATCGGCCCGCGCATCGCCGCCACCATGGCGGCCGGTGGGGTGCTGTCGTATTTGCTGCTGATCCCGATGATCAAGTTCTTCGGCGACAGCCTGACCACCGTGCTCTCGCCGGGCACCAAGTTGATCAGCGAAATGGGCGCGGACGATGTGCGCAGCGCCTACGTGCTGTACATCGGCGCGGGCGCCGTGGCCGCCGGCGGCCTGATATCCCTCGTGCGTGCCATGCCCATGATCTGGCGCAGCCTGTCGGCCGGCCTGAAAGGCATCGGCAAGGGCGTCAAGACCGATTCCACCTTGCGCACGGACCAGGACATCCCCCTGAAATGGGTCGTCATCGGCTGCCTGTCCATCATCGCCGTGATCACCTTCGCCACGCCGCTGCACATGAATTTCCTCGGCGCGCTGCTGATTCTCGTCTTCGGCTTCCTGTTCGCCACCGTCTCGTCGCGCCTGACGGGCGAAATCGGTTCCTCGTCGAACCCGATCTCCGGCATGGCCGTGGCCACCTTGCTGTTTACCTGCCTGATCTTCCTGATCATGGGCTGGACGGGCGGGCGTTACTATGTGACGGCCCTGTCGGTGGGCGCCATCGTCTGCATCGCCGCCAGCAATGCGGGCACCACCTCGCAAGACTTGAAAACCGGCTACCTGGTGGGCGCCACGCCGCGCCTGCAGCAGTACGCGATCCTGGCGGGCGCGCTGTCGTCGGCGCTGATCCTCGGTCCGATCCTGCTGAAACTGAACGAGGCGAGCACCGTCTACGTGCCGGCCGCGCAAGTGGCGCCAGGCCTGACGGTCGATGCGTCGAAGTTGACGGTGACGGGCGAGCTGCATGGCCCGCAAGCCGAGACCGACCACAACACGTATAAAGTCTGGCAAAAGACCGATACCGTGGGCGGCCCGGCCGGCAAATACTTCGTCAAGGAAGATGGCCAGCTCGCCTACCTGGTCGATCCGGGCATCAATGGCCACTACAGCAAGCGTCCGGACGGTTCGGAAGTGAAGAAATACGATGCGCCGAAAGCCGTGCTGATGTCCTACATCATCAAGGGCATCCTCGACCAGCAGCTGCCGTGGACCCTGGTGCTGTTCGGCGTGATGATCGCCGTGGTGCTGGAAATGGCCGGCATCCCGTCGCTGGCGTTTTCGGTGGGCGTGTACCTGCCGCTGTCCTCGACCCTGCCGATCTTTGTCGGCGGCATCGTGCGCTGGCTGGCGGACCGCCGCAACAACAAGCTGGAACACAACGCTAAATTGAACGAGGAAGAGCGCCAGCTGGCGGGCGACCGCAGTTCGGGCGTGCTGCTGGCGTCCGGTTACATCGCCGGCGGCGCGCTGGCCGGCATCATCATTGCCATCACGGCCGGCGTGCTCACGCACTTCGACCAGATGATGGCCGACTGGGCCGAACACGGCAACCCGTTCTACGCGGGCCTGCACTCGGATGCGCTGTCCCTGCTGCCGTATGCCGTCATCATCGTGCTGCTGTATATCGTGGCGCGCGAGAAGAAAATGGACCGCACGCAGGCTTGATTTTTTAAGCACGCTAATGAAAACCGCCCGGTGTCATGACGATCCGGGCGGTTTTTTTATGCGCGCCCGACGGGCCGCGCCGCCAGTTCTGCCGCGCTGGCGTAGATCGTCACGTTTTCTGAGGCCAGCCGGCCCAGGTGATCATAAAACGCCTGCGCCGGGATGCACCACGATGCCGCATCGCCCACTAGTCCGTTGACGCGCAGGCCGGCGGCATCGAATTCGCGCGCAAAATAATCGCGCAGGTCGCCGCGCCCGGGTTGGTCGATGCGGCGCTGCGCGATGGCCGGAGCGAAAGGGCGCACGGGCACGTCCCAGCGCTGGCCGGCGTGGTCCAGGCAGGCCAGCAGCTTTGTCTCGCCTTCCCACACGGGCACGGGAAAGGCGTCGCCCATGGCGTCTTCCAGCGCGTGATAGAACGTCACGGGCCCCATGGAGATGCCCAGGCCCAGCACTTTTGCCTGGTCGCAGCCGATGAAGCGCTGCCAGGGCGAGTCCATGCCGAAGATCGACGGCGCGCGGTGATGCGCCTCGGTGAGCGCGGCGGCATGGCGGCCCCACGCGGACACGGAGTGGGTGGGGTGGATGCTGCGGTGGATATTGCCGCTTGCCAGGAACGCTTCGGGCAGGCGCCCCATGTGCGTGCCATGGCGGCGCGGATCGAACACATAGTCTTTCATGTCGCAGGTGGCGCGCACGGTCCCGCCGGGCAGATAGTAGGTGGGCAGCAGCAAGGTGCCGTGCGGGCCGACGGCGTCCTGCAGGGCGCCGATCACGGCCGCCGCGCCGCCTTCCACATAGCCGAGGCTTTTCAGCGATGAGTGCACGAACAGCGTATCTCCGTGCGCGATGCCCAGCCGCGCCAGATCGGCGGCCAGTCCGGCGCGCGTCACGTGGCGCGCACCGTGGCGCACTTGCCGGGCGCTGGCGGCGCGGCGCCACGCCTCCAGCGCGGCGTGGATGGCGCTTTTTGCCTTTTCAAGCATCGCCAATTTGCATTTCCAGCAGGTTGGCATCGATGCAGAACTTGGCGGCCCAGTTCAGGTAAGCCCAGGTGCCGTAGTCGCCATCGACGGGAAACGAGCCCTTGACGCCGCCGCGCGCGTGCGCGGGGCCGTCGATGCTGACCGCGCGCCGCACGTAACTATTCAGGCGGCGCGCCGCGTCGAGGTAGTGCCGCTCGCCCGTCAGCTGGTACAGCAGGAACAGGCAGTGCGCATTTTGCGCGGAGCCCGTGAGGCAGGCATAGCTGGCCCCCGGCTGGAAGTCGGGACCGAGGCGGCCCGCCAGATGGCCGTCGGCCGCCACGGCCCTGGCGACGCCCGTGCCGGTGCGCGCGGCGGCGTCCAGCAGGTCGGCGCGCGCCGAAAAGCGGTGCGCTTCGAGCACGCCGCGCAAGGCGTAGCCGATGGTGTGGGTCAGGGGCAGCAGCGGGTTGTCCAGGCAGTTCGAGGCGAACCAGCCGTTGGGGCGCTGCTTCGTCAGCGCCCAGTCGACCTGGCGCAAGCCGGCCGCGCCATAGCCGTGGCCCGGCGCGACGCGGTCCGCTTCGAACAAGCCCCACGCCACGTGCGTTTCATAGGCCTTGTCGCCGGCGCTGGCAAATGGCGTCGGATGGCGGCGCCAGCAGCCGTCGGCATCCTGGCTGTCGCGCAGCCACCGTGCGGCGCGGTGCATGGCGTCCTGGTACCGATCGCCGTACGCTGCCACGCCGGCCGCCAGGCCAAGCAGGATCTGGCCCGTGTTGAAGGTGACGGGCACGCGCGGCGTCGAATCGATCTTCCCGCCCTGGAAACCGCCTGCGGGGAACTGGATGGCCACGCACCAATCGAGCATGCGGCGCGCCCGCCCGTGCAGCGCATCATCCCCACCCTCGTCGCCCGTGCGCTGCGCCAGGGCGATGACGGTGGGGATGATGTAGCCGGTGGTCTCCGGGTAGGAGCTAGCCCAGCCCGTCAGCAGGCTGTAGTCGCGCGCGACGCCGCCGTCGTTTGAGCTGGAGTGGTCTTGCGCCGCGCATAGCCAGGCCGTGCAGGCCTCGACGACGGCTTGCGGGCCGGGGTCAAAGGCGGGCAGGCCGCGCCGGTCCGACAGCCGCTCCATGCGCGCCGCCGCCGGCAGGCCCGCTTGCGGCGCCAGTGTGTTCCTGATCTTCGCGAGCAAGGTGCGCATGGCATTCCATCCGGTGGTTGGCTCAGGCTACTGTAGCGCCGGCCATCGGCAGGGCTATTGACTTGCCGCAAGGATTGGCCGTCGCGTCGCTGCCGCCGAAATTGACGCATAATGGCTGTATCACCATCGCCGACGAGGCCCGCCATGAACAGCGTCACGCTTGAATATTCGGTCGTCACCAATCCCGACTCGTTTGTCGGCTTCAAGTATTACGTCAAGGCGGGGCAGGCATTCGATGCCGACGATTTCGCCTATTCCTACAAGCTGAACCGGTCCGACCTGGACCCGGACAGCGTGCTGGCCACGCGCGAGGCGGCGGCGAATTTGCAGCCGGGCGAGTGGCTGACGGTGTCGCATTCGATTGCGGCGTAGCCGGCAGCCCTACGTTGGCGCAAACCACGCGCGCAGTTCATCCTCGGCCCGCTGCGCTGTCGCCTGCGTCAAGGTCAGCACGATGACCAGTTCCTGCGCCGCACGATGCTGTCCATCGCTGCCGGCCAGCTCGATGGCTTGCCCGAAGCTCGTGTAGCAGGGGCCGAACTCCTGCGGGCATTGCTGCACGATGCGCGCCGCCTTGCCGGCGTTGCGGTCCGCCAGGTTGACGATGGGATTGCCGTCATAGAACGGCTGGCCATTGGCAAATGCGGTGCGCAGATACGGCGCGCACAGGCCGTCGAGGAAGGCCAGGCGGGCCTGCCAGTAGGCCTCAGCCGCCGCATACGCGGCCTGGTCTTCGAGAAAATCGGCAAACAGGAAGTCGTTCATATGGTCTTTTCGGCTAGATGCCGAACACTTTCAAGATCGCGTCCGTAAAACCCTCGAACCAGCTGCCCACCTTGCCCGGCTGCTTGCCGTGGCGTGGGGTTTCTTCGTACAGGTAGACGCCGTTGCCGCCGTCGAAGCGGTCGTTGAGCAAGGCTTGCTGGCCGCGCAGGTAGGGCAGGAAGGTTTCGCTGCGCATCGTCGAGTACAGCACGTCGGTGGTAAAACCCAGGGTGGCGGACTGGCTGATGGAGCGGCCCTGGCCCGCGCACTCCAGGCGCACGCCGCGGCAGCCGCGCACGATCAGGGTGACGGGGCCGCGAAAGACGATGAAGCGCAGCTGCAGGGTGAGCCAGGCATGCAGGCTGCCCAGGCGCCAGTGGCTCGATATCGCCAGCGGCTGGCCCGCGTCACAGACCAGGCCCACGAGGCCCCGCGGCTGGAACACGAGCGCGCTGCCGGCTGGCAGGTGGACGACGGCCACTTCCAGCAGCGGGTCGTCGCTGGCGGAAATCGTCACGGATGCCGTGACATCGCTTTCCAGCCGCGTCAGCGCCGCCATGCCGGCGGCCAGGCTGGTGAACGGGAAGCGCCAGTCCAGCAGCCACTGCGTGCGTTTATGCGTGCCGACGGGCGACGATTGCAGGTATTCGGGATGGATCAGCATGCGCTGGCCGGGTTTGAGCTGCAATGCCTGCGACACGGCGGAGATGCGCGATTCGCCTAGCGGCGGCAGGGGCAGGGAGCAACCATTCACCTGCAGTTCGCGCGCGATGGACAGCGGCGGCAAACGGGAAGCGATGGGCGCCAGCACGAAGTAAAAGAAGGCCTTGATGGCGACGGGCAGCAGGATGGCCGACAGCACCAGCAAGGCGGCTGTGGGCGCCACGTCGAGCACGGGAGCGCGCCAGCGGGCGATCCAGTTGCGCGCCAGTTGTTCTTCACCAGCCGCAATCGCCTTTTGTACGGGCGCCAGCGCGCCGCTCAAGGCTTGCTCGTCGATGGCGAATGGCGCGGGGCGGGCGGCATTGCTGGTGCGCGCGCGCTGCGCCAGCCAGGCTTGATACGCTTGCAGGTTGACCTCGCGCAAGCGCTGGCCCTCCGCTTCGAGATGCGACAGTTGCGCGTAAGCGTCGCTGCCGGGCAGGCGCGCCGCCACGGGATGCTGCGCTTCCAGCTGTCGGCGCTGGCGCAGATTATTTTGCAGTGCGGCATACGCGCGCACATGGTCCGCATGCAGGCGCGGCAGCGTCTGGCGTGCATCTTCGCCGCTGATCGCCGCCTGCAGGGCGCTCAAGTAACGGGCTTCCTGCGCCAGCACTTCGATTTCCACGCGGCGTGTGGCTTCCTCCTGCGCATGCAAGGCCAGGGTGCTCGGATCGGGCAGGGGAAGGGAAAACAGCGACGGCTGCCGCTGCGCGCGCAAGGCGGCCAGTTGCGCCTGTACTTGCGCCAGGCGGGCGGCGATGGCTGTTTGTGAGGTCTTTTGCAAGGCGTTGACGCGCAGCGTGGCCGACTCGGCCAGGCTGGCGCCATGGCTATCGGCGTCATCGGCCGCCAGCCTGAGCGCGGCGACAGCCTCGCTGCCGGCGCTGTAGCTGCGCCATTCGGCCAGCAGCAATCGGCCGGCCAGCAGGATGACGATGAACAGCGCGAACTGCAGCGCGTGGCGCAGCAGGAAGCGCAGGATGGCCGTCAGCAGCTGGCGCAAGGAGTAATCGCCTTAGCCGGCCGCGCTATCGGCGTCGGCACAGCATTTCTTGTATTTTTTACCGCTGCCGCAGTGGCACGGGTCGTTGCGGCCCGTTTTCGGCAGTTCGCGCAGCACGGTGGCGCCGGGCTGGCTTTGCTTCAGGTGGCGCTGGCGCGCCCAGGCGGCGTTGATGGCGATCACGGCGGGAATTACGCCATCCATGGCCGCTTCGGCCGCATCGTCATCGAGTTCGCTGGCGCTGGCCAGGTGCTGGAACGGCGCCAGGTATTCCGGGTGGCTGACGGCCAGGGCCGCCCACTGGGGCTTGTCCAGGCTGGTGCCCAGCATAAAACCGGCGCACCAGGCGGGCACGCTCCATTCGGGGCCGCAGACGTAGATGGGCTCGAAGCTGTCCGGGTCCTTCGCCAGCCATTCGACCATGTAGGCATGGTGGCGCCGGGCCAGGCTGGCCGCCCGTTCGCTGGCCGCGTCCTGTGCCGGCGCGGCGCTGCCCGCCGCCTTGTCCCATACCCATGGCAACCACTGTTCCGGCGCAATCTGTTTCGGGTTCAGAGCGACGGCCGTGAGAAAACCTTCGAGCATCGACACGTCCATGGCGCGGCCTTCCAGCGCGGGCGCGGCCAGCAGGGTGTCGAGTTCGGCGTATTCGTCGTCGGAGAGGGGCGAGGTGGTGGAGATGCTGGACATAATATTCTTTGCTGAGTGGGGGGAGTGGCCCGTGGCCCTGGCGGTATTGTACCGCCCGCCAAGACAATAACCGGCGCCGGAATGAAAAATGGCGGCCCGCGGGCCGCCGTTCTGATCTACGACAAGACGCTTACTTCACGCCGTGCATCAGTTTGTTGATCAGCGGTGCGATCAGGAACAGCACGACGCCGGCGCCCAGCAGGGACCAGAAGCCGAAGGTGTAGCCGGACAGGGCCGACTGCACCGACATGCCGCTCGTGCCGCTGACGTGGCTGGCGAAGATGCCCGACAGGTTGTTGCCGATACCGGTCGACAGGAACCAGCCGCCCATGCCCAGGCCTACCAGACGCACTGGCGCCAGCTTGGTGACCATCGACAGGCCGATAGGCGACAGGCACAGTTCGCCGATCGATTGCAGCACGTAGACGGTGGTCAGGGTCCAGAACGGGATCTTGTTATCGGCGCCAACCAGGCTCGACAGAGCGAAGATCAGCAGGCCGAAGGCCAGCGCATTGCCCAGCAAGCCCAGGCCGAATTTGCGCGGGATCGAAGGATTGACGTTGTGGCGCGCCAGGAAGACCCAGACGGCCGCGATGATCGGCGCGAAGACGATGATGGCGACCGAATTGACGGTCTGGAAGTAGGCGGTCGGGAAGATCCAGAAGCCCAGGTCGCGGTTGACGATCTTGTCAGCCAGGAAAGTAAACGAGCTGCCAGCCTGTTCGAAGAACATCCAGAACAGGATGTTGAAGACAAAGATCAGCAGCATGGCGATGACGCGGTCGCGCGCCACTTTACCGTTGCGGATGCCTTCGATCATCAGCATGACGGCCAGGCCGACGAACAGCACGGTCAGGACGATTTGCAGCTTTTCAGCGCCGACGGTCAGCAGGAAATACATCAGCGGGATCACGCACAGCGAGCCGACGGCGACCCAGACGACGCGCATCGGGTTGCCGGAACCGGCTTCCGGTGCGCCGATGCCCTTCAGGGCGCGGCGGCCGATGAAGAACCATACCAGGCTGATCAGCATGCCGAAACCGGAGGCCATGAAGACCATCTTGTACGACGGCATGGCGCTGGTGCCGAAGATCGACTCGGCCAGCCATTGCGTGAAGACTGGCGCGACCATGGCGCCCATGTTGATGCCCATGTAGAAGATCGTGAAGCCACTGTCGCGGCGCGGATCGGCGGTCGTGTACAGCTTGCCGACCATGGTCGAGATGTTCGGCTTGAACATGCCGTTACCGACGATCATGGTGGCCAGGCCCAGGTTGAAAATGTCCTGGTTCGGCACGGAGATGCAGAACAGGCCGGCAGCCATGAAGATGGCGCCCAGCAGGATGGAACGCTGGTAACCGATGACCCGGTCGGCGATGTAGCCGCCGAACAGGGCGCCGGCGTACACCAGCGCGAGGAAGGAACCGTAGGTCAGGTTGGCCGCTGCCTGTCCCGAACCGTCGCCGCCGTGGAACTGGGCCACGATGTACAGTACCAGCGCCCAGCGAACTCCGTAGAACGCGAAGCGTTCCCAGAATTCAGTCATGAACAACATCCACAATGGGCTTGGATGGCCCATAATCTGCTTGAACTCGGGAATAACGGCTTCCTTGTTGGGCGTAGTCGCACCGCTCATGCGGTTCCTCCTGAAAAATTATTATAGTCAATCGATACAACGAACTTATGGAAGCCTGCGGGCGGCGGGGACTCTCATGAAGAACCTCACGCACGGGAATTCCAATAGGCTGGCATTCTAATCTACAAATTGCGCTGAGCGAAGGTTTCCATTCGCATTAGCAAGAATGACTGTTTCATATTAGTCAAACCGGTTTGCAGGCAAGAACGGCCCGGGCGATTTTGCGGCGGCACAGCACAACTTGCCTGACTTGTCGTATATTGAGGCTGCAAGACCTTCGAGCATCGATTTTTAAAGGGATTTTTCGCATTATGGAACACGACGTTATCGATACTCTGGTTTCACCGGAAGGCCGCCTGGACGTGCTCTCCAAGACTGAAGTCAACAAACTGCTCGACACCAGCCAGGGCGGCCTGTACAACACCTTCCGCCGCTGCGCGCTGGCGGTCTTGAATTGCGGCAGCACCATCGACGATGGCCGCGCCCTGCTGGAGCGCTACCAGTCGTTTGAAATCTCCATCATCCAGCGCGAGCGCGGCATCAAGCTCGACATCAAGGGCGCGCCAGCCATCGCCTTCGTCGACGGCAAGATGATCAAGGGCATCCACGAGCACCTGTTTGCCGTGCTGCGCGACATCATCTTCGTCAGCGACGAAGTGACGGGCAACCCGAAATTCGACTTGCAGAGCACGGAAGGCGTGACGGACGCCGTCTTCCACATCCTGCGCAACGCCAACGTGCTGCAAACCCAGCTCAACCCGAACCTGGTCGTCTGCTGGGGCGGCCACTCGATCAACCGCGCCGAATACAATTATTCGAAGGAAGTGGGCTACCAGCTGGGCTTGCGCGGCCTCGACATCTGCACGGGCTGCGGCCCGGGCGCCATGAAGGGCCCCATGAAGGGCGCCACCATCGGCCACGCCAAGCAGCGTTTGCACAATGGCCGCTATCTCGGCATCACGGAGCCGGGCATCATCGCGGCCGAGTCGCCGAATCCGATCGTCAATGACCTGGTCATCATGCCGGACATCGAAAAGCGCCTGGAAGCGTTCGTGCGCGCCGGTCACGGCATTGTCGTGTTTCCCGGCGGCGCGGGCACGGCCGAAGAGATTCTGTACATCCTCGGCATCCTGCTGCACCCGGACAATGCGGAGATTCCGTTCCCGCTGATCTTCACGGGCCCGGAAACGTCGCGCGAGTACTTCGTGCAGATCAACCAGTTCATCCACGACACGCTGGGGCCGGAAGCGCAGCAGCGCTACAAGATCATCATCGACGACCCGGAACTGGTGGCGCGCGAAATGCTCGAAGGCATACGCCAAGTGCGCGAATTCCGCAAGGCGCACAGCGACGCGTATTACTTCAATTGGCTCTTGAAAATCGACCACGAGTTCCAGAAGCCGTTCCAGCCCACGCATGAAAACATGCGCAACCTGAGCCTGCACAAGAACCAGCCCACGCACTTGCTGGCGGCCCAGCTGCGCCGCGCGTTCTCGGGCGTGGTGGCGGGCAACGTCAAGGATGACGGCATCCGCTCGATCGAAAAGTATGGCAACTTCGAGATCCACGGCGACAAATCCATCGCCGGCCCCATGGATGCGCTGCTGGCCTCGTTCGTCGCGCAGCACCGCATGAAACTGGCGGGCACGGCCTACGTGCCTTGCTATACCGTGGTCCAATAAGCCGTTTTCCAGCCAGCGCCGCCCGCCTCCTGCGTTTGCCGGGGGCGGGCGGCGTTTTTTCATCCGCGTTCCCATCCATGCACCCATCGTGTTCCTTCGCCGCCACAGGCAATCAAATCGCTTGCGTCATCGATTCTCCGGTGCTATCTTTGGAACCGGTTCCAAAATAAAAAATATACAGATCAACAGGTAGTGGAGAGCACCCTTGGATTCAGTACGCGGCAATACAAAAACAGTTTCCGGCGAGCCGGCCCGGCCTGTGACCATCGCCCAGGTGGCGCGCGAGGCGGGCGTGTCGAAGACGAGCGTGTCGCGCTTTCTCGGCGGCGAACTCGATGCCCTGTCCGAAAACATCCGCCAGCAGATCGCCAGCACCATCGCGCGTCTCGGCTACCAGCCGAACCAGATGGCGCGCGGTCTCAAGCGGGGACGCACGCGCCTGATTGGCATGGTCGTGGCCGACATGCTCAATCCCTACACGGTGGCCGTGCTGCAAGGCGTGGAGGCGGCTTGCCAGCAGCATGGGTATACCTTGATTTTGTGTAATACCGGCAATGACGAACAGCGCGAACGGCAGTCGCTGGCCGCGCTGCGCTCGTACAGCGTGGAAGGGCTGATCGTCAACACGCAGGGGCGCAATATTCAGTCGTCCGACTTGCAGCAGGCGGACATGCCCATCGTGCTGGTCGACCGCCGCATCGAGGGCGCCGATTTCGACCTTGTGGGCCTGGACAATGTGCAGGCGGGCCGGCTGGCCACCGCGCATCTGATCGAGCAGGGTTTCGACGCCATCGCCTTCGTCGCGCCGCCATTGACGGGCGTCAGCTCGCGGCTGATGCGCGCCGACGGCTTCCAGGCCGTGATGGCCGAGCATCCGGGCTGCGTGGGTGAGGTGCTGGCGGTGGACCTGGACGACCGGCCTTCCATCGACGCGCAGGTGCGGCAATGCCTGGCGCAGTGGCGCGGCCGCCGCGTGGCGCTGCTGGCCTCGAACGGCATGGTGGCGCTGGAGCTGGCGCTGATGCTGCAGCGCCTTGCCTTGCGCATGCCGCAGGACGTGGGCTTGCTGGGCTTTGACGAGTTGCCGTGGTCGCCGCTGGCGGGCCTGAGCACGATCGAGCAGCAGACCTATGAGATCGGCTTTTCGGCGATGACGTGCATGCTGTCGCGCCTGCAGGGCGAGCAGTGCCCGCCGCGCGAAGTGCTGTTGCCGGGTAAGTTGATTGTGCGTAATTCCACCCAGGGTAGCGAAGTACGCAAGGGCGGCGGTTGACGGGAAAGAGGGCCTTGCCCTTTTTTTTGAGATAGTTATGGAACCGGTTTCATAAACTGTTTTTACGCTGGAAAGGGGCGTGGATAGTCAGGCAGGGCAATGTTGGGCATGAAGTTGATATGACACGGCAAGAGGCGATCTGAATCGTCCATTTGACAATATTCCCGGAAGTGCCTCGACGAGGCCGGTACCGGGATCACAGGAGACTGAAGCATGAAGATGACTACACTGTTGTATTCGAAGATCGTGGCCTGCGCGCTCGCAGCAACGTTTGCCCTGGGTGCGGCGGCCGATGCCGGCGCCCAGACGCTTGGAGACCTGATCAAGAAAGGCAAGCTGACCATCGGCGTGGTCAGCGGCACGCCGCCGTTCGGCAGCATCGACGCCAAGGGCGCGCCCGTCGGCTATGACGTCGACGTCGCCAACCTGATCGGCAAATACATGAACCTGCCCGTGGAAATAGTCCCGTTGACGGCGCCGTCGCGCGTGCCGTCGCTGGAGTCGGGCAAGGTCGATTTCCTCGTGGCGACCCTGGCGCCCACGCCGGAACGGGCCAAGACCTTGATGTTTACCATGCCTTACAGCGCGTTCGAACTGGCCATCGTCGCGCCGGTCGGCGGTAAATTCAAGGCCCTGGCCGAGTTGAAGGGCAAGAAAGTGGGCGTGACGCGCGGCACCACCAACGATACGGCCTTGAGCCGCCTGGCGCCGGCCGGCACCAATATCGTGCGTTTCGAGGATGATGCCACCGTCACCCAGGCCTTGCTCAGCAAGCAGGTCGATGCCGTCTCGATTCCCAGCACGATGGCGCTCGATATCATCAAGACGCGCGGCGCGGGCAAGATCGAAGTCCGCTTCACCTACTCGCTGCAGCCGAACTCGATGGCGGTGCGCCGCGGCGACTTCGAGCTGCATCAGTGGCTCAACAACTTCATCTACTACGTCAAGCTGAGCGGCGAACTCGACGCCATCGCGCGCAAGTGGAGCGGCGCGCCGCTGCCAGCGCTGCCGACTTTCTGATACCGCGACCCGCATAGGGATCGTGCCTGTCCCTACGGCGCGCCGCCATGGTGGCGCGGCCGGGGACGCGCACGCAGACAAGGAGTTGAGTATGCCGTATGAATTTCATTTCGAACTCGTCATGCAATCGCTGGACCGCCTGTTGTGGGGTGCGGCGCTGACGATACGTCTGAGCGCCATGTCGATGGTGCTGGGACTGGCGGTGGGCGTGTGCGCCGCCGTCATCCTGAAGAACGGTCCCGCCTATGCCCGCACCGTGGTGCGCGCGTATGTCGAGGTCATCCGCAGCACGCCGTTCCTGGTGCAGCTGTTCATCATTTACTTCGGCTTGCCGTCGCTGGGCCTGCAGCTCGACGCGAACGGCGCGGCGCTCGTCGCCATGACGGTCAACCTGGGCGCCTATGCGGCGGAGATCGTGCGCGCCGGCATCGGCGCCGTGCATCCGTCGCAGCTCGAGGCGGCGCAGGCGCTGGGCATGACGCGCTGGCAGGTGATGCGCCACGTGGTGCTGCTGCCGGCGCTGGAAAAAGTCTATCCGGCGCTGGCCAGCCAGTTCACCTTGATGATGCTGGCCTCGAGCGTCGTGTCGGCCATTTCCGCCGAAGAGCTGACCGCCGCCGCCCACCTGCTCGACGCGGAAACCTTCCGCAGCTTCGAGATCTACATCGTCGTGATGGTGCTGTACATCCTGCTGGCCCTGCTGTTCCGCTTCAGCTTCTGGGTGCTGGGCCAGATCGTCTTCAAACGCCGCCGCCGTCTGGGCGCGGCGCGCATGGGAGCTTGACATGATCAGTGACTTTTCCTGGGATAACCTGCAATTCCTGCTCGAGGCCACGCGCTGGACCATCGGCCTGTCGCTGATCGTCTTCATCACGGGCGGCATCGCCGGCTTCGCGGTGGCGCTGCTGCGCACGGCGCGCAGCCCGGTCCTGCGCTGCATCAGCGCCCTGTACATCCAGCTGGTCCAGGGCACGCCCGTGCTGATCGTGCTGTTCCTGACGTATTACGGCCTGGCCCTGTTCGGCTACAAGCTGTCGCCGATTATCGCGGCCGGCGCGGCGATGACGATCTTTGCCAGCGCCTACCTGGGCGAGATCTGGCGCGGCTGCATCGAAGGCGTGCAGCGGCAGCAGTGGGAAGCGTCGGCCGCGCTGGCGCTGAACCGCTACCAGCAGCTGCGCTACGTCATCCTGCCGCAGGCGCTGCGCCATTCGCTGCCGCCGACGGTTGGCTTCATGGTGCAGATCATCAAGAACACCTCGATCACCTCGATCATCGGCGTGGTGGAATTGACGCGGGCAGGGCAACTGGTCAGCAATGCGACCTTCCTGCCCTTCATCGTCTTCCCCGTCGTCGCCCTGATCTACTTCGCGATGTGCTATCCGCTGTCGCGCTACAGCCATTCACTGGAAAGGAAATTCCATGCCCATCGTTGAAATCGACAATATCAGCAAGAGCTTCGGCGCCAATCACGTGCTCAAGGGCGTTTCGTTCGCCGTCGAGCGGGGCCAGGTGATCGCCGTGATCGGCCGCAGCGGCTCCGGCAAGAGCACCATGCTGCGCTGTATCAACGGCCTGGAAACCATCGACAGCGGCAGCATCGCCGTGGCCGGCCATACGCTGACGGCGCGCCAGGAGCACCTGCTCGACTTGCGCAAGGACGTCGGCATGGTCTTCCAGAGCTACAACCTGTTCCCCCACCTGACCGTGGAAGAAAACGTCATGCTGGCGCCGCGCATCGTCAAGAAGGTGCCCGACGCCCAGGGCCGCGCCACGGCGCTGCGCGTGCTCAAGCAGGTGGGCCTGGACCACAAGCGCGAGGCCTATCCCGAGCAGCTGTCGGGCGGCCAGCAGCAGCGCGTGGCGATCGCCCGTTCGCTGGCGATGGAGCCGCAGGTGATGCTGTTCGACGAAGTGACGTCGGCGCTCGACCCGGAACTGACGCAGGAAGTGCTGAAGGTGATGGAAGAGCTGGCGCAGGCGGGCATGACGATGCTGCTGGTGACGCACGAGATGGAGTTCGCGCGGCGCATGGCCGACGTCACGGTCTTCATGCACCAGGGATTGGTGTGGGAAAGCGGGCCGTCGGAAGCGTTTTTCAGCAATCCGCAAACGCCTGAAGCGCGCCAGTTCGTCGGCGCGGGAGCGATCAAATGAGCCCCGTTTTGGTGGCGGCGTCGGCCTATGGCGCAAGCAGGGTAAGGCAGCTGGGGCAAAGCCATTTCATCGACGTGGTGGCCGATGCGGGCGGCGCCGGCATCGAGATCCGCCGCGAACTGTTCACCTCCGACTTGCCGGATCTGGCGCGCATGGGCGCGGCGGTGGCCGCGCGCGGCCTGTACTCGGTGTATTCCACGCCCATCGAATTGTGGGACGCGGACGGGCTGCTGCGGCAGGAACTGCTGCAGCAGATGCTGGACGAGGCGGCGCGCCTGGGGGCGCGCTACCTGAAGGTGTCGCTGGGCCATTACCCGGCCGCGCCGGACCTGCAGGCCTTGAACGCCCGGCTGGCGGCGGCGCCCGTGGCGCTGCTGGTGGAGAACGACCAGACGGCCCACGGCGGCAAGCTGGCGACCATGGCGCGCTTTCTGGCGGCGGCGCGCGAAATCGGGCTGCCCGTGGGGCTGACTTTCGACATCGGCAACTGGCGCTGGGTGGGCGAGGATGCGCAGCAGGCGGCGCGCCTGCTGGCGCCGTACGTGCTCTATGTGCATTGCAAGGCCGTGCTGGAGGATGGGGGCCGGCTGTCCGCCTGCGCCGTCTCCGACACCGATCCGGCCTGGCGCGCCGTCTTCGCGCACTTTGCGCCGGGCGTGCAGCGGGCCATCGAATTCCCGCTGGAGGCTACCGACCTGGTGGCTGAAACGGGCCGCTACATCCAGATGCTGGAGGCCGCATGAGGGAACAAGAACTGCGCCAAAAGGAAATTCAAGGGGTGCACGCGCTCGACGTCGTCACCTACGGCGAAGCGATGGCGATGTTCGTTGCCGAGGAAACGGGCGACCTGGCGGCCGTGGCGCATTTCACGCGCCGCCTGGCCGGCGCCGAGACGAACGTCGCCATCGGCCTGGCGCGCCTCGGTTTGAAAGTCGGCTGGCTCAGCCGCGTGGGCGATGACTCGTTCGGCCGCTTCATCCGCGCCAGCGTGCAGGCCGAAGGCGTCGATTGCAGCCGGGTCGCCGCCGTCGCCGGCCAGTCCAGCGGCTTCCTGCTCAAGGAAAAGGCCGAGAACGGCGCCGATCCGCTGGTCGAATACTTCCGCAAGGGTTCCGCCGCCAGCCAGCTGGCGCCCGAGCACTTCGACCCTGCCTATTTCCTGTCGGCGCGCCACCTGCACGCCACGGGCGTGGCCGCGGCGCTGTCCGCCACCAGCCTGGCGTTCGCCGGCCAGGCCATCGACTTCATGCGCGAGCATGGCCGGACCGTGTCGTTCGACCCGAACCTGCGGCCCTCGCTGTGGCCGTCGCAAGCCGTCATGGTCGAACAGATCAACCGTCTCGCCGCCAGGGCCGACTGGGTGCTGCCCGGCCTGGGGGAGGGAAAAATCCTCACCGGCCACGACCTGCCGCATGACGTCGCCGGCTTTTATCTGCAGCAGGGTGCGCGCCTGGTGGTCATCAAGCTGGGCGCCGAGGGCGCCTATTACCGCACGGCCGACGGCGACAGCGGCATGGTGGCGGGCGAGCGCGTGGACAACGTGGTCGACACGGTGGGTGCCGGCGACGGCTTCGCGGCTGGCCTGGTCAGCGCCTTGCTGGAAGGCTTGCCGCTGGCGCAGGCGGTACGGCGCGGCAACAGAGTCGGCGCCTTCGCCATCCAGGTGGCCGGCGACATGGAAGGCTTGCCGACCCGCGCCCAGCTCGACGCGCTGGGCCAATCTTGAACCGAACAGGGGAACACTCGTGAAAAAACATGTGGTTGTGTATAAAAAGCTGGCCGAACCGCTGCTGGCGCGCCTGCGCGCCGAATGCGAGGTGACGTATTTCGAGGCGATCGACGCGGGTAACCGCGCCGCGTTCGCCGCCGCCATCCGCGGCGCGCATGGCCTGCTGGGCGCCAGCGTGCGCCTGGACCGCGAACTGCTGGACCCGGCCGAAGACCTGCGCATCATTTCCACCATTTCGGTGGGCGTCGACCAGTTCGACGTCGATTATCTGCGCGAACGGGGCATCCTGCTGGCCAATACGCCCGACGTGCTGACGGAAACGACGGCCGACACGATCTTCGCGCTGATCCTCGCCAGCGCGCGGCGTGTCGTCGAACTGGCCGAATTCGTCAAGGCGGGACGCTGGACGCGCAGCGTGGGCGAAAGCCAGTACGGCGTCAACGTGCATGGCAAGACCATCGGCATGCTGGGCATGGGCCGCATCGGCCGCGCCGTCGCCCGCCGCGCCGCGCTGGGCTTCGGCATGCAGGTGCTGTACGTGAACGGCGAAGCGGTGCCCGAGGTGGAAGCGGCGCTGGGCGCGCGACAGGTGGCGCTCGACGACTTGCTGGCCACATCCGATTTCGTCTGCGTGGTGCTGCCGCTGACGGCGCAGACGGAACGCATGATGGGCCGGCGCGAGTTCGCGCTGATGCGCCCCGGCGCCATCTTCATCAACGGCTCGCGCGGGCGCATCGTCGACGAGGCGGCGCTGATCGAGGCGCTGCAGCAGGGCACCATCCACGGCGCCGGCCTGGACGTGTTCGAGCGCGAACCGCTGGCGCCGGACAATCCGCTGCCGGGCATGGCCAATGTGGTGGCGCTGCCGCACATCGGCTCGGCCACGCATGAAACGCGCTATGCCATGGCCCAGCAGGCCGTGGACAACCTGCTGGCCGGCCTGCGCGGCGAGCGTCCGCGCCACCTGGTCAGCTAAGAACAGTATCCATAAAAAGACAGACAGGGAAAGAAATGAAGAACAAGGTAGCAAGGGCAATGATCATCGGCGCGGGCGCCTGCGGCGGCCTGTGCGCGGCGCAGTCGAACGTGGCCATGTACGGCATCGCGGACCTGGGCGTGGTGTCCGAGAGCGGCGGCCCCGGAGGCAGGGTGCTCAAGCTGACGAGCGGCATCGCCAACGGCTCGCGCCTGGGTTTCAAGGGCAGCGAAGACCTGGGCGGCGGCATGACGGCGATCTTTACGATGGATGCGGGCATCCTGGCCGACACGGGCGCTTCGGCCCAGGGCGGCCTGCTGTTCGGGCGCCAGGCCTTCGTCGGCCTCGCCGGCGCGGCGGGCACCTTGCGGCTGGGCCGCCAGTACACGTTCATCGATAGCAGCCTGGGCGTGCTGGACCCGTTCTACCTGGGTTTTGCGGGCAGGATGAGCAACGTCTTCACGGCCGGCTACATCAGCCGCGTCGACAACAGCATCACCTACAGCTCGCCCGTGCGCGGTGGCCTTTCCGGCGAACTGGCGTACGGCTTCGGCGAAGTCCCGGGCGACGCATCGGCCAGGCGCTACATGGGCGCGGCGGCCACCTATGCCAGCGGGCCGCTGTACGTGCGCATGGCGCACCAGGACGCCAACACCCTGTCAAGCGCGCTGTTGACGGGCAGGGCGCGCAACACGGTACTGGGCGCCACCTGGGACTTCGGCGTGGTCAAGGCGCATGGCGCCGTCGCCGTCAGCAAGAGCACGGCCGGTGCCACCACCACGGTCGACAGCGCGGACCTGATGCTGGGCGCCACCGTGCCCGTGGGCCCGCACCGCATCCTGTTCTCGTACGTGCGGCGCGACGACCGGCGCGCCGCCAACGGCGACGCTAGCCAGCTCGGCATCGGCTACACGTATGCGCTGTCGAAGCGCAGCACCTTGTACGCGGCCTACGCGCACATCGACAACCGCAACGGCGCCGCCTACCTGGTGGGCAATGCCACCGACAACGGCACCGGCAACCAGGCCTGGAACCTGGGCCTGCGCCACACTTTTTAACTGGAGAATCGAATGAAGAAAACCGGATGGATTTTGGTCGGCGCCAGCACTGTGGCGCGCGAATGGATGGTCGACGCGATCCGCCAGCAGGGCGATGCCGAGGTGCTGGCCGTGGTCAGCCGCGACGCCGCGCGCGGCGCCGCCTTTGCCGAACAATTCGGCATCGCCGCCAGCTATACCGACCTCGATGCGGCGCTGGCGCATCCGGGCGCGGATGCCGTGTACATCAGCACCACCAACGAATGGCACATGGCGCAGACCTTGCAGGCGGCGCGCGCGGGCAAGCACGTGCTGTGCGAAAAACCGCTGGCGCTGAACCTGGACGACGCCCGCCGCATGGTCGACGGCTGCGCCGAGGCGGGCGTGGTGCTGGGGATTAACCACCACCTGCGCAACGCCGCCAGCCACGGCAAGGTGCGCGAGCTGATACGCGCGGGCGAGATCGGCCAGCCCCTGTATTGCCGCGTGCTGCACGCGAACAACCTGCCGCAGCACCTGCGCGGCTGGCGCCTGGACGCGCCGGAATCGGGCGGCGTCACGCTCGACATGTTCGTGCACGATGTCGATACCCTGCGCTTCCTGCTGGACTCGGAACCGCGCCACGTCACCGCCTGCGCCACCAGCGGGGGCATGACGGTGGCGGGGCTGGAAGAGGGCCTGATGGCCGTCATCGAGTTCGACAACGGGACTTTGGTACAGGTGCACGACGCGTTCAACGCGCCGTATTCGCTGTCCGGCGTGGAAATCATCGGCAGCAAGGGCACCATCTTCGCCACCGGCGTGATGACGCAGCGTCCCGTCGGCACCATCAGCCTGACGCGCGACGGCGGCAGCATCGACATCCCTGTCGAACACGAAAATCTGTACGTGCGCTCGGTGCGCGCCTTCCAGCGCGCCATGCGTGGCGAAGGGCAGCCGGCAGCCACGGGCGACGACGGCATGCGCGCGCTGGCGACGGCGCTGGCGGCGCAGCAGGCCAGCCGCAGCCACCAGCGCGTGACCCTGGCCGATTGACGGCCTGCGGCAGACGTAAAAAAGCCGCCTGATCGCAAAATCAGGCGGCTTTTTTTTGCCTTGAAGCATCGAACGCCTGAAAAATCGTAGCGAGCGGATGGGAGTTGCGGCTAAGAAGCGCAACTGTGCTGGGGCACAGTGAGCATCGCAGGCCGCAAATCGCGACGCGCAGTAGATTTTTCAGGTGTTCATCATTCTTCGCGGCGCAAGTGCGGGAACAGCAGGACGTCGCGGATGTTCGGCGAATCCGTGATGATCATCATCAGGCGGTCGATGCCGATGCCGCAGCCGCCGGCTGGCGGCATGCCGTATTCCAGCGCGCGGATGTAGTCGGCGTCGTAGAACATCGCCTCTTCATCGCCGGCGTCCTTGGCGGCCACTTGCGCCAGGAAGCGTGCCGACTGGTCTTCCGCATCGTTCAACTCGGAGAAGCCGTTGGCGATTTCGCGGCCCACCATGAACAGCTCGAAGCGTTCGGTGATGCCGGCCACCGTGTCGGAAGCGCGCGCCAGCGGCGACACTTCGACCGGATAGTCGATGATGTAGGTCGGTTCCCACAGCTGCGCTTCAGCCGTCTCTTCGAACAGCGCCAGTTGCAGCGCGCCCAGGCCGGCCGTGGCGAACGGCTTGACGCCGAATTTCTTCAGCTCTTCCTTGATGAAGTCCGCATCGTTCAGCTGCTCCGGCGTGTAGCCCGGCGCGTACTTGTTGATCGCTTCGACGATGGTCAGGCGGTGGAACGGTTTTGCCAAATCGAGTTCGCGGCCGCCGTAGGTCAGGGTGGCGGTGCCGTGCGCGTCGATGGCGGCCTGGCGGATGACGGCTTCCGTGAAATCCATCAGCCATTTGTAGTCGGTGTAGGCCGCATAGAATTCCATCATCGTGAATTCAGGGTTGTGACGGATCGACACGCCTTCGTTGCGGAAGTTGCGGTTGATCTCGAACACGCGGTCGAAGCCGCCCACGACCAGGCGCTTCAGGTACAGCTCGGGCGCGATGCGCAGGAACATCTGCATGTCCAGAGCATTGTGGTGCGTGATGAACGGTTTTGCCGCAGCGCCGCCGGGAATCGTGTGCAGCATCGGCGTTTCCACTTCCATGAACTCGTTCTTTTCCATGAAGCGGCGGATCGACGAGATGGCGGCGGTGCGCGCCTTGAAGGTGCGGCGCGTCTCTTCGTTCATGATCAGGTCGACGTAGCGCTGGCGGTACTTGGTTTCCTGGTCGGCCAGGCCGTGGAATTTATCCGGCAGCGGGCGCAGCGACTTGGTGATCAGGCGCAGTTCGGTGACCTTGATGGTCAGTTCGTCCGTCTTGGTCTTGAACAGGGTGCCTTGCACGCCCAGGATATCGCCCAGGTCATAGTGGTGCAGGGCGGCCATGGCCGCTTCGCCGGTGAGATCAAGCGTGGCGTAGATCTGGATGCGGCCGTCGGCCTTCGGGCCGGAAGCGTCCTGCAGGGTGGCGAAGGCGGCTTTCTTGCCCGCTTCGCGCTTGAGCATCATGCGGCCGGCCAGCACCACGTGTACGGGGTTTTCTTCCAGCTCTTCGCGCGTCTTGCCGCCGTATTGCGCGTGCAGATCAGCCGCCTTGTGCTCGGGGCGGAAATCGTTCGGGAAGGCGACGCCTTGTTCGCGCAGTGCGGCCAGCTTGACGCGGCGCTCGGCGATGATCTTGTTTTCATCGGGGGCGGCGGCTTGTTCTTGGATATCCGTAGTCATGGTGTTCTTCGTTGGTGATGATTGATGATGTGGTGCCGGCGCTGGCGCCACGCTGGCAAACAGTGCGTCGACGTCGAGTGCGGAGAAATCCGGCACGATGGCAATGATGTTGTCGAAGGCGGCAAACGCCTCGGCCGGCAGGGTGGTGGTGAGTACCACGACGCGCATGCCGGCACGCCGCGCCGCTTCCACGCCCAGGGGCGCGTCTTCGAAGACGATGCAGTCTTGCGGCAGCGCGCCGGCCAGCTGCGCGCCTTTCAGGAACACGTCCGGGTGCGGCTTGCCCCGTTCCACGTCGGCGGCGCCGACGATGGCGTCGAAGCGGTGGCGCAGGTCCAGGCCGTCGAGCGTGAACGCGATATTCTCGTTTGGCGCGGCTGTGCCGACCACCAGCCCCACGCCATGCTGGCGCGCACTGGCGATCAGCCGGTCGAAACCGGCGACTGTCGCCAGGTGCGGGCCATACAGTTCGCGGTAGACGACTTCCTTTTCCGCCAGCAGGGTGACGTGGTCGGCATCCTCGCCCAGGTACTTGGCGATGATTTCATGTCCCTGCCGTCCCGCCGTGTCGCGGAAAAAGGCGTCCGCGTCCAGCGCATGGCCGTGGCGTTCAAAGAACGCCAGCCACGATGTCGTGTGGAAGGCCATGTTGTCGACGATCGTGCCATCCATGTCGAACAGGAAGGCGCGCTGCGTCGGCGCCGGAGCGGATGCATTCATCCTTATACGCCTTGCTTGAGCGAGGCGGAGATGAAGTCGTCGATGTCGCCATCGAGCACGCCCTTGGTATTGCCCGTCTCGAAACCGGTGCGCAAGTCCTTGATGCGGGACTGGTCCAGCACGTAGGAGCGGATCTGGTGACCCCAGCCCACGTCCGTCTTCGAGTCTTCCAGCTTTTGCTGTTCGCTCATGCGCTTGCGCAGTTCATGCTCGTACAGTTTCGCTTTCAGCATTTCCATCGCTTCGGCGCGGTTGCGGTGCTGCGAACGGTCGTTCTGGCACTGCACCACGATGCCGGTCGGCGCATGGGTCATGCGGACAGCGGAGTCGGTCTTGTTGATGTGCTGACCGCCGGCGCCCGACGCGCGGTAGGTATCGACGCGGATATCGGCCGGGTTGACGTCGATCTCGATCGAATCGTCGACTTCCGGATACACGAACAGCGACGTAAACGACGTGTGGCGGCCGTTGGCCGAGTCGAACGGCGACTTGCGCACCAGGCGGTGCACGCCTGTTTCCGTGCGCAGGAAGCCGTAGGCGTGATCGCCCTCGACCTTCAAAGTGGCCGTCTTGATGCCGGCGACCTCGCCGTCGGACTGCTCGAGGATTTCAACTTTAAAACCCTTGCGTTCGCAATAGCGCAGGTACTGGCGCAGCAGCATCGAGGCCCAATCCTGGGCTTCCGTGCCGCCGGCACCGGCCTGGATGTCGATGAAGCAGTTGTTCGGGTCCATCGGATTGTTGAACATCCGGCGGAATTCCATGCTTTCGATGACCTTGCGGATTTCCTGCACGTCCTGCTCGATCGCTTCCAGGGTCTCGTCGTCGCCTTCTTCGCGGGCCATGTCGAACAGGTCGCGGGTGTCGCGCAGGTCGGCATCGGCCTTGGCCAGGGTGAAGACGATCGCTTCCAGCGCCTTCTTCTCTTTACCGAGGTCCTGGGCGCGCTTGGGATCGTTCCAGACGGTGGGATCTTCCAGCTCTTCGTTGACTTGCTCTAGTTTCTCCGACTTGACAGTGAAGTCAAAGATACCTCCGAAGTTCGGCTTCGCGGACCGTCAGGTCGTTGAGCAGGGCGGAGATGATATTGATGCGTTCGGCTTCCATAATGTTCTGGTCTTCTATGGTGAAATCAAACCCTGAATTATACGCGAGCGCGGCGCGTTTCCGCTGCCGCCGCGGCGCAATTGCGGCCGTGCGGGGCAATAAAATGCGTATTTTGCTGTATTTGCGACAATATTTTTGCCTTGATGATGGCTATCGTGCTGCGTATGATGCTGGCGATATTGTCTTTCCACAGGAACATTTTATGCGCCACCCCCTGCGTCAACTGCCCCGTCTCGCCCTGTTACCGCTGCTGCTGGCCGGCTGCGGCGCCTTGCCGCCCGCCACCCACGGACCCGCGCGGGCGCCATCGGCCGCGCCGGCCGGCAGCAGCGCTACCTTGGCCCTGCTGGAAACGACGGACTTGCACGCGAATGTGCTCAGTTATGACTACTACAAGCTGCAGGCGGAACCGTCGATCGGCCTGGAACGCACGGCGGCCCTGATCGCCCAGGCGCGCGCGCAATTCCCGAACAATCTGCTGCTCGACAACGGCGACACCATCCAGGGCACGGCGCTGGCCGACTACCAGGCCTTCGTCAAACCTCTCGCCTGCGACCAGACCCTGGCCATCTACAAGGCCATGAATTTGCTGAAAGTGGACGGCGGCGGCATCGGCAATCATGAATTCAACTACGGCCTGGCGTTTTTGAGCCAGGTGACGGGCAACCGCTTTGACGTTGACAGTGTCGATGCCGGCAAACCGCGCTGCGCCGGGCCCGCTTTTCCGCAAGTGCTGGCCAACGTCTACAGCGTCAGGACGGGCAAGCCCCTGTTTGCGCCATATCACATCATCGACAAGCAGATCACGGCCACCGGTCCCGATGGCCAAGCCATCACCGCCACGGTGAAGGTGGGCATCATCAGCTTCGCGCCGCCCACCATCATGGCCTGGGATAAGCGCTGGCTGGAAGGGCGCGTTTACACGCAGGGCGTGCGCGAGACGGCGGAAAAATTCATTCCCGAGATGCGCGCGAAAGGCGCCGAACTGGTGGTGGCCATTTCGCACGGCGGTCTCGATGACAGCCCGTATTCGCCCACCATGGAAAACGGCAATTACTACCTGTCGCAAGTGCCTGGCGTGGACGCCATGCTGATCGGCCACTCGCACCAGCTGTTCCCGAACGCCGCCAGCACGGTGCCGCAGTTTAATTTGCCCGGCGTCGACAAGGCCCGTGGCCTGGTCAACGGCGTGCCCACCGTGATGGCCAATTTGTGGGGCAAGCATCTGGGCGTGATCGGCCTGCGCCTGCGCCACGACGGCAAGCAGTGGGTGGTCGACAAGAGCGCCACCACGGTGGAAGCGCGCGGCATCCAGAACGCGGACAAGAGTTATGTCACTCCCGATGCGGCCATCGCCACACTGGTGGCCGAGGAGCACGCGGCGACGATTGCCTACGTGCAGACACCGGTGGGCGCCACGGATTTCCGCATGTCGACGTATTTCGCCGACGTGGGCGACGTCAGCGCCATCGAGGTGGTGAACCAGGCGCAATCGGGCTATCTTGCCGCCTACGTGAAGGCGAACTTGCCGCAGTACGCGCACTTGCCCGTGCTGTCGATGTCGTCGCCGTTCAAGAGCGGCTCGGCCGGCGTGTCCGACTACACGGACGTCAAGGCGGGCAACGTGGCGCTGAACAATGCGGCCGACCTGTATTTGTACCCGAATGCGCTGTACGGCGTGAAGATGAACGGCGCGGACCTGAAGGCCTGGCTGGAACAATCGGCGCGGCGCTTCAACACCATCGATCCGCACAAGCTGGAGCCGCAGGAACTGGTCAACACGGCCCACCCGAGCTACAACTTTGACGCCATCACCAGCGCCGACGTGCGCTACCAGATCGACGTCACGCAGCCGCCGGGCCGGCGCATCCAGGCGCTGACCTACAAGGGTAAACCTGTAGACGCGGCGCAGGAATTCCTCATCGCGACAAATAACTACCGCGCCAGCGGCGGCGGCAATTTCCCTGGCCTCGACGGCAGCAAGACGGTGGTGGCCTCGCCCGACAACAACCGCGAACTCTTGATCGCGTATGTGACGCAGCAGAAAAACCTGACGCGCGCGAAAAACGGCTCGGCGCGCAGCTGGCGCTTCGCCAGGGCCGTCACCAAAGGCCCGGTGGTGTTCCACTCGGCGCCGAACGTGATCGAGCTGGCCAGGGCGGCCGGCATCGATACCGTGACGCAGCTGAAAGCTGATGATGGCGCGGGCAAGGGTTTTGCGCTGTACCAGCTCGATTTGTCAAAATGATGCTGGTAAATTTGCTGTTGGCCGCCGCGCTGGCGTCGCCCGTGGTGGCCGCGCCTGATGCCACGGCCCGGGCCAAGGTCTTGATGCGCGCGGGAGTAGCGACCCAGCCGCAGGCGCGCGCCCTGTTCGAACAGGCGGCGGGGCAGGGCAGCGGCCCCGCCGCGTATTACCTGGGCTTGATGCTCAAGAACGGCATGGGCGGGCCGCAGGACGGCGACGCCGCGCTGCGCTGGCTGGAACTGGCGGCGCAGCGCGGCGTGGCGCCCGCCATGTTCATCGTGGCGAACCTGCTGCTCGATACCGACGAAGCCCGGGCGCGCTACTGGCTCGACGCCGCCTGCGACCTGGACTACCCGGAAGCGCTGCAGCAGAAATCCGTCGCCCTGGCCGAAGGGCAGATGGGCTATGCGCATAGCGAGGAGCAGTCCTTCCTGTACCTGAAGATGGCCACGCATGCGATGGGGCACCGCGCCGCCGAGCCGTGATCTACGCGGATGCCTTTGGCCTGGCCCGCAGGCTGGCCGCCGCCTCGCCGATGGCGAACGGGTCGCGCGACAAGATGGCGGCGCCCAGGTCGATCAGCCTGGCCGCCGTGGCTATGGCCGCCTTGATGTCGGCGATGCGCTTGAGCTGTGACTTGCCCTTGGCGATGGCGCCTTCGATGTCGCCGCGCGCCTGATCGGCGCCTTCGGCCGTCAGGTAAATGCCGTAGGCGCGGAACAGTGCCACCATCTGGTCCAGGTGGTTTTCATATTGCTCCAGCAGCGCGCGTTCGTCCGGCGCCAGCGCTTCCCGTTCGCGGATGCGCAATTCCAGCACCAGGCTTGACGCTTGCGCCAGGCTGTCGGCGATGGCGTAGCTTTGCTCTTTCGTCAGTTCGGTCAGTGGGGCCATGGGATTCTCCGGTGGGCCTGTCGTTTACCAGCGGGCGGGGGCATAGAAGGCCGCTTGCCGCTGCAGCGTGTCGACGTCGCGTGAAAACTGCGCCAGCTGCCGTTCCAGTTCGGGCGCCTGCAGGCGGTCGAAATTGGCCCGCAGCGCGGCCACGCTCGCTTGCAGCGCGTCGACGGCGGCGACATACGCGGCGACGATCTTTTCCCTCTCCCGCAGTTGCCCGCCTTCCAGGTGCAAGCGCGTGCGGATGTAGTTGGCGGCCAGCGGTTCGCGCGGCGCGGCCTTGTCGACGGCGCCGCGCAGCAGATCCAGGTCGCGCAATTCATCCTGCAAGCCGGCACGGTAGCTGCGCTGCGCGTACTCCTTGAGCGCATTGCTGACGATATCGACGGCTTCCTGCTCGTCGAGCAATTCGCGCAAGGCCGATTTCTGCCGGCGCTGCGTGGCCAGTCGGCTCAGGTGCTCGCTCAGCTTGACGACCTTGGCCAGCTTGTCCGCATCGAGCAGGGGCGCGCCGGCACCCGGCTGCGCCAGGCCGCCCAGCGCATCGCCGAGGCCGGAAAACTCTTCCTTGTAGACGGGCAGCTTGTCGTCGGCCAGCGCCGCCATGGTCTGGGCATAGCGCAACAGGACGTCGTTCAGGCTGGCGATCGATGCGCTGGCTTGCGCGATGGCGGCGCAATCGGCGCGCGCCGCCTGTTCGCTGGCTTGCGCATCGAAACGCTCGGCCAGGATCAGACGCTTGCGCATGGCCTTGTCCATGCAGCTGTGGACGCCGCCTGCCAGCATGGGTTCGAAGTGGACCGACATCTTTTGCGTCTGGTCGGCGAAGTTGCGCACGGGCGCCAGGTTGGTGGCGCAGCCGCCCAGCAGCAGGCTGGCGCTGGCGGCAAGTAGCAGGTGGGGAATGGACGGGTTCGACGGGCGCTGCATATGGCCTCCATGCGGTAGCAGTGGCTGACGGGGCCGGCGCGCACGCGCTGGCATGGCCGACGTTAGCATGCTGAGCAATGGCAGTATTGCGTCAGATCAGCACGCTGTGAAGTCGTCCGGCGGCCCCGCATCGGTGGCAGCATTGTTGCCAAATGGTGCAGTGTGTTCCAATTTGCGTCATATTTTCCTTACAAAAGACTGACATCGGACGGGTAATGTAGTCTTTTTCGCATGCTGCGACGCGTCATATGTAGTTGTTGCTGGGGCATGTTTACTCACCTACAATGATTTATCGATGGGGCGGTTATCCAGCGTACGACTATAAAAATAAGTGGCATTTAAAACGTTGTAGCAGAGGAGATGACAATGAATTTGAAACAGAAATTGCTCGTGGCAAGTTTGGTTTTGGGTTTCTCGCAGGCGGCAGTCGCAGCCGACCCCATCAAGATCGGCGTGTCCGGACCGTTCACGGGCGGTTCCGCGCCGATGGGCGTGTCGATGCGCGACGGCGTCAAGCTGGCCGTCGCGGAAATCAATGCCAAAGGTGGCGTGCTGGGCCGTTCCTTGCTGCTGATCGAGCGCGATGACGAAGCGAAGAACGAACGCGGCGTGCAGATCGCCCAGGAACTGATCAACAAGGAAAAGGTCGCCGCCACCGTCGGCTACATCAACACGGGCGTGGCCCTGGCTTCGCAGCGCTTCTACCAGGAAGCGAAAATTCCCGTGATGAACAATGTGGCGACGGGTTCCATCGTCACCAAACAGTTCGCCGACCAGCCGGAAAACTACATTTTCCGCAATGCGGCCAATGACACCATCCAGTCCGGCATGATCGTGCATGAAGCGATCGAGAACCGCAAGTTCAAGAAAGTGGCGATCCTGGCCGACTCCACCAACTATGGCCAGCTGGGCCGCGAAGACCTGGAAAAGGCGCTCGACAAGAAGGGCATCAAGCCCGTCGTCGTTGAAAAATACAACATCAAGGACGTCGACATGACGGCCCAGCTGCTGAAAGCCAAGCAGGCGGGCGCGGAAGTCGTGCTGACCTACGGCATCGGCCCGGAACTGGCGCAGATCGCCAACGGCATGGAAAAACTGGGCTGGAAAGTGCCGCTGATCGGCAGCTGGACCCTGGCCATGGGTAACTTCATCGACAACGCGGGCAAGAACGGCAATGGCACACGCATGCCGCAAACCTTCATCCAGGACGCCAGCACGCCGAAGCGCAAGGCCTTCATCGACGCCTATGTGGCCGCCTACAAGCCGTCGGGCGGACGCATGCCGTCGGCCGTCTCGGCCGCGCAAGGCTACGATTCCATCTACCTGCTGGCCGCGGCCATCACGCAGGCGGGCGGCACGGACGGCCCGAAAGTGCGCGCCGCGCTGGAAAACCTGAATGAGAAGGTGGAAGGCGCCGTCACCACCTACAACAAGCCGTTCAGCAAGACCAACCATGAAGCGATCACGGCCGACCTGACGGTCTTCGGTGAAGTCAAGGACGGCAAAGTCGTCCTCGCGAAATAAGCCTGGCAGACATTCGCCGCGCAGTGGCCAGCCTTGAGGAATCAGGACTGGCCATTTTTTTATCTTCCATCCTTCGGGGAACACCATGGAAATCTTCCTGCAGCTCGTCTTCAGCGGCATCGCGCTGGGCATGATCTATGCCGTCATCGCCTTCGGCTACCAGCTGACCTTTGCCACGTCCGGCACCCTCAACTTCGGCCAGGGCGAATCGCTGATGCTGGGCGCGCTCGTGGGCTTGTCCCTGGTGGGCACCATCCACGGCGGCCCCTACATGAGCTACCTGCTGATGATCCCCATCGTCATCGTCTTCGGCGCCTTGCAGGGCGTGTTCGTCGAATGGATAGGCGTGCGGCCCGCCATCAAGATCAAGTCCGAATTCGGCTGGATCATGTCGACCATCGCGCTCGCCATCATTTTCAAGAACGTGGCGGAAAACATCTGGGGCAAGGATGACCTGATGTTCCCGTCGCCGCTGTCGGCCGCGCCGTTCCAGGTGTTTGGCGCGAACGTGCAGCAGATGCAGGTGGCCGTCATCGTCGGCGCGCTGGCCATCATGCTGGCCGTCGAGGTATTCAACCGCAAATCGATTTACGGCAAGGCCGTCGTGGCGACGGCCAACGACCGCGACGCGGCCGGTTTGATGGGCATCAACACGGGCATGGTCATCACCTTTTCCTATGCGCTGTCGTCGGCCACGGCGGCCTTCGCGGGCGTGCTGGTGGCGCCGCTGACCCTGACGGGAGCCACCATGGGCGCCTCGCTGGGCCTGAAAGCGTTTGCCGTGGCCATCATCGGCGGCCTGACGTCGGGCGTGGGCGCCATCGTCGGCGGCCTGATCCTGGGTATCGCGGAAACGACCACCGGCTACTACATTTCCACCGGCTACAAGGAAGTGCCCGGCCTGCTGCTCTTGCTGCTGGTGCTGGCCGTCAAGCCGTCCGGCCTGTTCGGCAAAGCCGCGATCAAGAAAGTCTGAGGACCACATGAACAAGAAAATCACCATGCTGGCGCTGAGCGCGGCGGGCCTGGCCGCGCTCGTGCTGTTCCCCGTCGTCATTCCGAACCCGTACTACATCCACCTGGCTGAGACCATTCTCATTTATGCGATCCTGCTGTTCGGCCTCGATATCGTCGTCGGCTATACGGGGCAGGTGTCGCTGGGCCATGCGGGCCTGTTCGGCATCGGTTCATACGCCACGGGCGTGCTGGTGTTCAAGCTGGGCGCGCCGTTCTGGCTGGCCATCCCCGCCAGTATCGCGGGCGCGGCCCTGTTCGGCGCCATCCTGGCCTTGCCGGCCCTGCGCGTGACGGGACCGTACCTGGCCATGGTGACCCTGGCCTTCGGCACCATCGTGCAAATCCTGATCAACGAGATGAGCTTCCTGACGGAAGGCCCGATGGGCATCAAGATCCACAAACCCGTCCTGTTCGGCCACAAGCTGACGGAAGTGGAGTACTACTACATGGTCGCCGCGCTGCTGGTGATCTCGCTGGTGGTGGTGCACCGCATCCTGAAGTCGAACCTGGGACGCGCGTTCGAAGCCTTGCGCGACAGCCCCATCGCCTCGGACTGCATGGGCGTGTCCGTCTACCGCTACAAGGTCTACGCCTTCGTCATCAGCGCCGGTTTCGCGGGCCTGGCCGGCAGCCTGTATGCGTATTCGGAAGAGTATATTTCGCCCAATACCTATAACTTCGAGCTGACGATCTTGTTCCTGCTGGCGGTCATCATGGGCGGACGCAAGACGCGTTCGGGTGCGCTGATCGGCGCCCTGATCGTCGTCATGCTGCCCAGCCTCTTGTCGGACATCGAATTGTTCCGCAAGATCGCCGTGTCCGCCGCCGTGCTGGGCGTGATCGGCTCCGCCTTCATGCTGGCGAAAAAGCGCTCCACCGTGCGCGGCGTGCTCGTGCCCCTCGTGGCCACCATCGGCCTGGCCGCGTTTTCCTACAAGCTGGAAAACATGGTCGACTGGCGTTTGACCATCTTCGGCCTGATGACCCTGTTCGTCGTGTACTACCTGCAGGACGGCATCGTGGGCTTTTTGATGAGCTTTATCGGCAAGGGCCGGGGCCATGTGCAAGCCGTCGCTTCCCACGGCGTGGCGCCGTTCGACCACGCCCAGGGCGGGCAGCAGGGCGCGACCCTGCTGCGCGTGGACCAGGCGCTGATGCAGTTCGGCGGCCTGAAGGCGCTGAACCAGGTGGACCTGAACGTCACGCAGGGTTCCGTGCACGGCTTGATCGGGCCGAACGGCTCGGGCAAGAGCACGATGATGAACGTGCTGACGGGGATCTACAAGCCGACGGCGGGCAAGGTGGAATTTGCCGGCGCCGTGATTTCTGGCCGCACGCCGTCCGAGATCGCGCTGGGCGGCGTGGCGCGCACCTTCCAGAACGTGCAGCTGTTCGGCGAGATGACGGCCACCGAGAACGTGCTGGTGGGCCTGCACAACACCTTCAAGTCGAATGTGCTGGACGTGATGCTGCACACGCCGCGCTACAAGCGCGAAGAGACGGCCGCGCGCGAGCGGGCCGCCAGCATCCTCGAATTCGTCGGCCTGGCCGACCTGGCTAACGAAGAGGCGCGCAATCTGCCGTATGGCAAGCAGCGGCTGCTGGAAATCGGCCGCGCGCTGGGCCTCAACCCGCGTTTGCTGCTGCTCGATGAACCGGCGGCGGGCCTGACGGCGCCCGACATCAAGGAACTGATGGCCATCATCCGCAAGATCCGCGAGCACGGCATCACCATCATCCTGATCGAGCACCACATGGACGTGGTGATGGCCTTGTCGGACGTGGTGACGGTGCTGGATTTCGGCCAGAAGATCGCCGAAGGCGTGCCAAGCGCAGTGCAAAGCGATCCGAAAGTGATCGAAGCCTACCTGGGCGGCAGCGCCGACACCCTGAGCCCTGCGGCGCACTGAGAGGAAGACCATGCTGACCATTCACAATCTGCACGCCGCCTACGGCAAAGTCGAAGTCCTGCACGGCATTTCGCTGGAAGTCCCGAAGGGCAAGCTGGTGACCCTGATCGGCTCGAACGGGGCCGGCAAGACCACCACCATGCGCGCCATTTCCGGCATGCTGAAACCCAAATCCGGTACCGTCACCTTGGGCGGCAAGGACGTCACGGGCCTCGACTCGCACCGCATCGCGCGCGCCGGCCTGGCCCATTCGCCGGAAGGGCGCAGGGTCTTCGCCTCGATGTCGGTGACGGACAACCTGCTGCTGGGCGCCTTCCCCCGCTTTACGCGCGCGCGCCCGAAAGGCGACATCAAGGGCGACCTGGACAAGGCCCTGGAGCTGTTTCCCCGCCTGAAGGAGCGGCGCGACCAGCTGGCCGGCACCTTGTCGGGCGGCGAGCAGCAAATGCTGGCCATGGCCCGCGCCGTGATGCTGAACCCCGAAGTGATTTTACTGGACGAACCGTCGATGGGCTTGGCGCCGATCCTGGTGGAAGAAGTCTTCCGCATCATCACGCGCTTGAAGGCCGAAGGCGTGACCATGCTGCTGGTCGAGCAATTCGCCGCCGCCGCCCTGAACGTGGCCGATTACGGCTACGTGCTGGAAAACGGCAGCATTTCCGTGCACGGGCCGGCTGAAAGTTTAAAGAACGATCCGAAGGTGATCGCGGCGTATCTGGGGGGCGGGCACTGAGGCAAGTTGAGAATGCGCTGACAATGCGCTTGCTGCGCATTGTCACATCCTCCGTATTACGCAGTGAGTAGGCGACGGCGTATCATTGCTTCCAGGTTACGGCTGGTATGGGCAATCATATAAACGTAAACGATATCGTTATGTCCATACTCGATGATGATGCGATTCTGGCCGGCCAACAGTTGGCGGTGAGTCGTCAAATGAAGGTCTTCAAGTTCAGGAACAAAGCTGCCTTTAATGTTCCAGTCTTTGAGAGAATTGACTTCAGCCAGAATCTCTTGCGTCACCTTCCTGGTAAAAGCAAGGGATTCGTTCTGCTTCAGATAGGAGCGAATGTTTTGCAAATCGTTCAAGGCGTACTGCGTCCAAATGATTTTCATTTGTGCAATCAATTGTCGTCGTCTTCAGCTTCCAGAAGGGCCACAACGTCATCATGATCAATGATTTTACCTTCCTCAATCTGCTTGCGGCCGAGAGCAAGGATGCGGAGCATGGCAAGCTGATCTTGAGTCTTTTGATAGCTGACAGGGTCTTGAACAATTGCCTGAACTCTGCCGTTCACCGTGATGGCTACCGGGTCATGCGTCTCCAGCACCTGTTTGACCACGTCGCTGGTGTTCGTCTTCAAGTAGCTAATTGGTTGAATATTAAGAAAGTTCATGCCGTCCTCCATACGTAGGCAGACCGATAATAGCATTGGATAACTAAATTAAGTACCAAATTTAGTTGGGCGCACATTTTCTTTACGTCGAGCGCAGCCTGTCAGTGTCAGTGTTTGGTCGGCTTTTCCTGCTGCACCAGGATGAACGGGCTGACGACGACGGCCCACAGGGCCGCATCGGCCGCCTGCCAGTCCAGCGCCTGCTGGTCCGAGACCTTGGCGACCTTGCCGTCGACCATCCATTGCGTGATGGTGGCCTTGTCGTCGTGCGAGATGCGCACGGCCACTTCGACCAGGTCCAGCTCGTTGGCGATCCAGACGACATTGCCTTGGGCGAAGTGCTTTTCCAGTTCGCTCCAGGCCAGGCGGGCCGTTTCGCTGTTCACTTTGAGGCGCAGTTCGGTGTCTTTTTCAGGATTGGTTTGCATGCGAAATATCAATGTTCGGTGAGTCGGGTGCCGATGCGCGCCGTTTATTTGCCTGGCAAGGCTTCCACGTGCGGCGTCGGCGTACCCTGCCATGTTAACCGATAGGCGGCGCCTTTGCGAACATTGCCCACCAGGGCGGGGCGGAAGCAGGCCAGGTTGGTGCCGCTGGCGTGCCGGACGCTGGGGAAGATCACGCCCATGGAACCCGCGTCGAGCAGGATGGCGGCCAGGTCTTGCGACGCGATGTAGCTGGCCGGGTCCAGGCAAGCCTGGTAGCGGGGCTGGCCGCGCAAGTCGTGGAAGCTGGCGGAAAAATCGGCCAGCAGCGACTGGTAGCTGACGCTGTCGTCAAAGTAATCGATTTCCTGGTATTCCACGGTCTTGTGGAAAATGATCTCGGCCAGCGCCGTTTTCATGTCGAAGGCGCAATACCAGGCGCCCCGTTCGCCATCGTTGAAGCGCGCCCCTTCCGGGCGGGCATACGTGTAGGCGGCGTTGATGATGCGAAAGTGCGGCACGCCAAAAACCAGCTCGTCCACGCCAATTCCTGGCGCGCCGCCATACTCGGCCACCAGGCGCGCGTTGGTCGCGTTATCGAGCTCGAACAGCTCGCGCAGGTGGTCGTCGTCCTCGGCCAGCGGCGCCAGCACGGAATCCTCCATGTCGGCGAAGCGCGACGGGATCAGGCGGCAGGTGTCGATCTGGCGCAAGGCGGCCAGCGGCGGCAGGGCGGAATTCGCGGCGGCCGGCACGATCACAGCCCTCCGCGGCGCGCGTCGAGCAGCTTGCGCACGGTCTGCATGGCCAGCAAGCCGCCGGCCAGCATCTGCGACAGGGGCGTGCGTCCGCCGAAGATCGGATTCTTGTTGGGCAAACTTACCCATTCGTCGGCCAGCTTGTCACCGTACAGGATGTGCAAGGCCTTGTAGATGCCCAGCAAATAGGAAATGCGCGTGATGCGGTCCACTTCCAGCACGCGGTCCGGATGCTTCTTCCACTCGTACCAGGCGCTGCTGGACAGGCCGCCCAGCAATTCGCGCGCATCGTCGTCACGCAGTTTCCACGCGGCGGCCAGCTTGAAAAAACCCTTCAATGCCGCCTGCGACAATCGCTCGCGCTCGGCTTTGGCGTTCAGGTCGACGAGGATGGCCGGCTCGAAGCGGCTCTTGGGGTAGGCGTAGGCGAGATTCATAATATATCCTTCAATAAAACTCTGTTTATGGATTGTTTATACTCCTTTTGTGGATTCACTGCAAGGGCCGCACGCATGAAAAAAGGGGCGCGGCAGGACGTGTGTCCCGCTGCGCCCCGCAGGGTGGCCGGCTGCGCCAGCTTATCGTGCCGTGACGGTCACCGGCACGTTCAGCTGCGCCGTCAGGCCGTTATTATCCAGCGCCACCACCTTCAGCGTATAGCTGCCGGCGACCGGTTGCGGCCAGGAGGCCGTGATGGTCATGCCGCTCATGGAGAACTGCATGCCCAGCGGTGCGCCGTTGATCGAGATCCACAGCGCGTTCGCGCCGGGCGCCGTCAGCACGATGCTGCCGCTCATGGCCTTGCCCGCCACACCCGTCATGGCGGCGGCGCTGATCGTGGGACCGGCGGCGGCGATTTTCACCGTGGCCATGGCCTGGCCCGTCAAGCCCGTCTTCGTATCCTTGGCGATGACGGTCACGCTGTAGCTGCCCAGCACGGGGCTGGCCCAGCTGACAACGCCGGCGGCGTTGACGGTCATGCCGGAAGGCGCGCCCGACAGGCTGTAGGTGACGGCGTTGGGCGCCACCGCCGTGGCCGTGAACGACAGAGCCACGCCGGGTTTGCCGCTGACGCTGGCGACCGTCACCACGGGCGGCAGCGGGGCGGCGATGGCCACCGTGTACAGGCCCTTGCCGCTCAGGCCAGTCTTGCTGTCCGTGGCCGTCACGGTGACGGCGTAGGTGCCGGCCACGGGCGCGGCCCAGCTTACCAGGCCGGCGCTGCTGATGGCCATGCCGGCCGGTGCGCCGGCGAGCGCGTAGCTGACGGGATTGGCGGCCGTGACGCTGACATTGAATGCCAGTGCCGTGCCCACCTTGCCCGTGATGGCGCCGGCGGCGACGACGGGCGGCGCGACGGGGGCGATGACGATGCTGTACACGCCCTGGCCACTGAGACCGCTGACGGTATCCTTGGCCACCATGGTGACGGCATATGTGCCGGCGACGGGGGCGGCCCAGCTGACCACGCCCGTGGCGGCGATGCTCATGCCGGCCGGCGCGCCCAGCATGGTGTAGCTGAGGGGATTGGCTGCGCTGGCCGAGACGGTGAACGACAGCGGCTTGCCGGCCGCGCCGCTGATGCTGGCCGGCGCCACCACGGGGGCTGTCGGGGCGATCTGCGTGCCCGACAGGCTGGCCAGCAGGCTTTTCACGTTCGGCGTGCCCAGGCCGCCCAGCGGGTCATAGCCGACCCTGGCCGTGCACACGCTGCAAGTGCCGTTGCTGCCCCGCGTGATGTCGGCAAAGCTGCTGGCGAAAGTGCCGGGGACGGTGGCGATCTGGCCGTACAGTATGCTGTGCGGCAAGCCGAGCGCCGTCTTGGCCTGCAGCGCGCGGCTGGCGTTGGCGATGGCGACCAGGCCGGCCCATTGCGGCGTGGACAGGCTGGTGCCGCCGATGCTGAGCCAGCTGGCAGTGCTGCTGCCCTGCGCCATCACGGCCGTGTACTGGCCCGTGGCAGGGTCGGCATTGAAAGCCACGTCGGCCACGTTGCGGCGCAGCAGATTGGTCAGGCCCGGCACGCTGGCCGTCTGGTAGCTGGGCAGTGCCGTGTAGGCGCTGATGCCGCCGCCCGTGCCGGACCAGGCCGCTTCACTGCGCACGCCGCTGCCGCTGTAGCTGAGCGTGGTGCCGCCCACGGCCAGCACGTTGGGCGACACGGAGGGCCATGACACGCCGCTGCCCGAGTCGCCCGTGGCGGCCAGGTAGCTCATGTTCTTGCCCGTGAAGGCGCTGTCGACGGAGGCGGTCCAGCTGCCTTCGGCGGCGCCAAAGCTCATCGACACGACGCCAGGCCCCATCAGGTTGGCCAGGCGCACGGCGCCCAGCAGGCTGTTGATGGAGGCGTCGGGCGCCTCGATCAGCACGATGCGCGCCAGCGGCGCCGTGGCATGCGCCCATTGCACGTCGAGCGCGATTTCCATGGCCCAGCCCGAGTTATAGGCGGGCGCGGTGGCCGTCATCGTGCTCGAAGGCGTGTTGTACACGACGGAAAATTCGCAGCCGCTGGCCGGGGCGGGCGGCAATGGCAGGGCGGCATTCGTGGCGATGGCTTTGGTGGTGCAGCCGGGCAAGCCGAATTTCTGGTTGAAGATGGCCAGTTCGGCGGCCGCGTTCGGGTTATGCATGGCGTCGACGATATAGATCGTCTGCCCGGCGCCCAGCTGGGCCGCCTGGGCCGGCGTCAGCGCCGTGCCCGCCGCCGGCAGGGCGGGCAGGTCGTAGGCGGCGCGGATTTGCGCGGGAGAGTAGGTCGCCACGACGCTGCTGCCGGCCATCGGCGCGACGGTATCCGCCGCACCGCCGGACAGCAGCGGCGCGCTGTCTTGCGACGCCTGCTGCGCGGCGGCGATCTTTTGCGCCGTCAGGCGCCGCGTGCTCATTTCCGTCATGGCGCCGGGCACGTTCTGCAAGTGCGGTCGCCAGTGGGCCGAGCCGCTGCTGTTGGTGCTGTCGCGCCCGTCAGGCGCATCGAGCAGGGCCGGGGCCGCATGGAACATCGGTTGCGCCACCAGCGCGCCGACGGCGGCGGGGATGACGGGTACCTCGACGCTGAACTGTGTCGCGGCCGTGGCGACGGCGGCGGGCGGCGCCGCTGTCTCCTGGCCGGGGCCGCAGGCGCCCAGCAGGATGGCGGCCGTGGCGCCCAGCAGCAGGCGCCCGTGGCGGGGATGCAGGGGAATGAATTTTTTCATGGCGAAACTCTCCGAGTTGGGCGAGGGCCACATCTCGACAATGCATCCAGGCTGGTGCCGCGCGCTGGCGGTCCCGGCCCTGCATTGGCAGCCCCGCTGCCATGGCGCTTGCGCGCGGTAGGCCGGTGGCTTTGCGTCCCCGCCTTTCGACGGGTTTGCCCTCAGAACTGATCAAGCATCATGAGAAATTAGCTGATGCGTTATCGATTCTAGCGAATTTGCCAAATAAGTGTTAACTATTTTCAATCAATATTTTTATTTTTACCATACAATGTGGCAAATTTGCCCATTTCGCGATGCAATGTTGCCAGCTTGATTAAGCCTTAAAGGCAAGATTATCAGGCGGTTATCGCCGCGTGACAGTGTTTTTTCAGGGCGACACTGCTTGTTTTTTCTGGTGTGGAAATGAATTAAATGAATTTATTAAATATGTCATTTTAAGTGCGTCAGTCCTCGAACACCATGCCTTGATATGGTGCTGCGCGGCAGGCCGCCAGCCGCTGCGCCAGGCTGCCCGCATGGATTTCCAGCTGGTGGCCGTCCGGGTCGAGAAAATACAGGGAATCGCCGGCGCTGCGGTTTTGCTGCCATTCCGCCACGCCAGCCGTGCGCAGGCGGGCGGCAAAGGCGGGGAAGTCTTCCTGCGAGATGGAAAACGCATAGTGCGTGTAGCCGCCCGCGCTGATCGCCGTGCCCGCATTCAGCGACAGGCACAGCCACAAATCCCCGGCCGACAGGTAGGCGCCCCTGTCCCAGCGCGCATGCAGGCGCAGGCCCATCGTATCGCGGTAAAAGACGACGCTGCGATCAAGGTCGTGTACGGACAGGGTGAGGTGGTTCAGGCCGGTCAGCATGGTGCTGGATAACTTTCAGGTGGGAGAGGCCTGTATCCGTCATTGCCATGATTTGATATGACTTTGTTCCACAGGAGTTTGAGATACAGCAGCAAGGTCATAAAGCTCACGGCACCTGACCAAACCGTAGCGAGCGGCAGTGATTTGCGGCCGAGAAGCGCAACCGTGCCAGGGCACGGTGAGCATCGCCAGCCGCAAAGCGCGACGCGCAGTAGGTTTGGGCCGGTGCCATCAGGCAGGTTCGGCGTGCTCCACCATCAATTGCACTTTCGTCGTGCCATTGTATTCATTCGCATCAAGCCGGAAGGCGACCCGCGTGCGTTCGCCCAGCGCGTCCGTGTGGCCGAACCAGATGGCGTCGAAGCGTACGCCGTTCTTTTCCAGCAGCAGTTTCAAATGGCGTTCTTTTAATATGCGCTGGCTGACGACGCGGAATTCGTCGCAGAAGACGGGCGGGGCGAAGCCCTGGCCCCACACCTGGCCATCCATCAGCTCGATGAAGGCCGTCGTGTAATACGCGTCTTCCAGCGGGCCGTCCGTTTCCACCACCCGTTCCAGCTGTTGCTGGCTGAGCCAGGCCTGGCCCACGGCTTCGAAGGCCTGGGAAAACGCGTCGAAGGCGTCGGCGCGGATGGTCAAGCCGGCCGCCATGGCGTGGCCGCCGAACTTGTCGATCAGGCTAGGCGCCCGTTTCGACACGAGGTCGAGCGCGTCGCGCAAGTGGAAGCCGGGAATCGAGCGTCCTGAGCCCTTGATCCAGCCATCGGCGCCCGGTGCAAAGGTAATCGTCGGGCGGTAGAATTTTTCCTTCAGGCGCGAGGCGACGATGCCGATCACGCCCTGGTGCCAGGATTCGTCAAACACGCTGATGGTGCTGCTGTTGGCCGGCTCGAAGTCGTCGAGGTGCAGCAGCGCCGTATCCTGCATTTCCGCCTCGATTTCGCGGCGCTTCAGGTTGATGTCGTTCAGTTGCTGGGCCAGCGCCCAGGCGCGGCCCTCGTCGTCCGTGATCAGGCATTCGATGCCCAGCGACATGTCCTGCAGGCGGCCGGCCGCATTCAGGCGCGGACCGAGGGCAAAGCCCAGGTCGAACGGCGTGGCGCTGCGCGCTTCGCGGCCCGCCACGCGGAACAGGGCGGCCACGCCCGCATGCATATTGCCCTTGCGCATGCGTTTCAAGCCTTGCGCGACGAGGATGCGGTTGTTCGTATCGAGGCGCACCACGTCGGCCACCGTGCCCAGCGCCACCAAGTCGAGCAGGTTGTCGAGCTTGGGTTGCGTCTGCGCGTCAAAGATGCCGCGCCGGCGCAGTTCGGCCCGCAGGGCCAGCAAGACGTAGAACACGACGCCCACGCCCGCCAGATGCTTGGACGGAAAACCGCAGGCGGGCTGGTTCGGGTTGACGATGACGGCCGCGTCGGGCAGGGTGTCGGCCGGTAAATGGTGGTCGGTGACGACGACCTGGATGCCGCGCCGGTTCGCCTCGGCCACGCCGTCGATGCTGGCGATGCCGTTGTCGACGGTGATGATGATGTCGGGCGACTTTTCGCGCGCCGTCAGTTCGACGATTTCCGGCGTCAGGCCGTAGCCGTATTCAAAACGGTTGGGCACGATGAAATCGACGTCGGCGCCCATGGCGCGCAAGCCGCGTATGGCCACGGCACAGGCCGTAGCACCGTCGCAATCGTAGTCGGCCACGATGACCATGCGTTTCTTGGCGGCGATGGCATCGGCCAGGAAGACGCCGGCCGCGCCGATGTGCAGCAAGCCGGACGGCGGCATCAGGGCCGCCAGTTCGCTCGACAGTTCTGCCGCGTCGGACAGGCCGCGCGAGGCGTACAGGCGGGCCAGCACGGGATGGATGCCGCCCTGGCGCAGCAATTCGGATTCACGGTAAGGGCAGGGACGGGTGGCGATGCGGGTACGGGTCATGATGCTTTCAACTTGTTCAGGGTAATCGCGCGCCAGAATTTGCGCTGCGCATGCTTGCTGGTGGTAACGTCCAGCCAGGCGTCGCGGTGGCTCAGCACCAGGCGCAGCTGGCCCAGGCGGCCATCTTTCAAGGCCGCCAGCAGGGGCGCGAACCAGTCTGCTTCCAGCGCTTGCAGCTGCTGCAGCCACATGCCCCATTCCTGGGCCTGTGCCGCTTCGGTCAAGCCGCCCAGCACGACGATCGTGTCGGATTGGTCCGCCAGCACACTGTTTGGACTGGCATCGCGGCGTGCCGGTTCCGCCAGCGCGGCCAGCCAGCCCGGCGCGTTCTGCGTATGCAGGCTGGCCGCGCAGCGCGCAGCCTCCACTGTTGCCACGCTCCCGCCCCAGATCCAGAACGCATTGATGGCTTTCAAGCCCCGTTCTTCGCGCGCCGCATTGACGGGATGTTCATGCCACAGCATCTGCACTTCGTTCTGCAGTCGGCGCGCGGCGCGTGCGTGCTCGCCTTCCGGCATCCAGACGGACAGGTCTTGCGTGGTGGCGGCGTCCGGCGTGGCGCACTGCAAGTCGCTCCAGCCGTCGGCGCGCATGAACCAGGTGCCCGCGTCGCCATACGCGAGCGGCTGGCCGATCTCGTCGAAATACGGGGCAGCGATGTCGAACAGGGCGCGCCCATCGGTCTCGTTCAGCTTGAGCTGGCGCAAGTCTTCCAGGCTGATATGGCTGCGGGCAATGGCCAGGTGGGCCGGATGCAGCAGGAAGTAGCGTGCGCCCGGTTCCGGCACGAGGCCGTAGCCGCGCATGGCCCGGGCGGCAAAGGCCGCCTGCGCCGCCGCGCCGTTGGGCGCGGGCGACAGGCCCAGGGCGTGCGCCAGCCACGCTTCATGCGGCAGCAAGCGGTTGGCGTTGTCAAAAGTTTCTAAATTGCAAGTGGACGTGCGCGACAGCAGCGCTGCCAGCGCGGGCGCCTGCAAGACCTTGAGCAGGTCGACAGCCAGTTCGGCGTTGGGCAAGGCGAAGGGCAGGACGAGGGTAAGTTGATTCATCCCGAGATTGTAGGCGATAGCGGCGGCGTGCGAGAAGGGCGCATGCGTTTTCGCCCCGATCATTGCCACAGATTGGCGCGGGCAAGGCAGGTGCTTCGCATGGTAAAAGTATTAATAAAGCATCTTAATTATTGAAATTTTATCTTTATCATCGGAAAATGATTCTCTTTTGAAAAGATAGTGGATATAATTGCGCTAACTAAAATATCAGAAAGACAATCACCCCCTGCTGCGTGGTTGTGTCGTCTGGCTCCTGTGTCCCTCGAATTTGTATACAAGATCTGCCGGCTTCATTTTTTAACAAGTCTCTTCTTGGAAGCCCACCTATGTATACATTCGCCGCTTTGCGCGGCCAGGCTGATCGCGCCCTGGCCCCCCGTACTTCCGCTCCTGCTGCCGCCGTGGCATGCCGTCAGGAGGCCGCATGACTACCTACAACCTGTCGACCACGGTCCACGTCTGCGAAGACACCAGCAAGAATTTCGATATCCGCGACCTGCTGATCCAGGCTGGTTACTCGGTTCAAGGCGAACTGAACATCAAGAATTTCACCGTGCTCTTGCCCGATGATACGGAGTCCACCGTCAACACGCCGCTGTTCGGCATGCTCGACACGGACACCGTGTACGTGCGCCCCGGCGACTGGGCCGCCAACTACAACGGCAGCTTCTCGACCATCCAGGTGACGATCGACAAGGGCAATGGCGATATCGTGCAGCTGAGCCTGCAAGTCATCATCGACCCCGTCAATGACGCGCCCGACGCGGCCGACAAGACGTTCACTTTGCTCAACGGCAACAATGTGGTGCTCAGCGAAGGCGATTTCGGCTTCCACGACGACGTCGAGCACAACGGCTTCAAGTCCATCGTCATCACGAATACCACCACGGCGGGCCAGGTCTTGCTCAACGGCGTAGCCGTGGCGGTGGGCACGGAAGTGTCGATCGACGACATCCGCGCGGGCCACCTGGTCTTCGTGCCGAGCCAGACCGTGGCGGGCGACTTCGACCTCGGTTTCAAGGTGCGCGATGACGGCGGCACGGCCGGCTGCAATGCGCAAGACCTGAGCCTGGCGCCCCATTACCTGACCTTCAAGGTGCCGATGGCCCACCTGGGCGACTTCGTCTGGGAAGACAAGAATGCCAACGGCGTGCAGGACGCGGGCGAGGCGGGCATCGCCAATGTGGTCGTGCAATTGAAGGATACGGCCGGCAATGTAGTCGCCTCCACCACGACGGACGCCAGCGGCGGCTACCACTTTGACGTCAACCCGGGCACGTATTCCGTGACCGTGGTGGCGCCCGCCGGCTATGTGCCGACGGCAGCGAACCAGGGCGGCGATGCGGGCAAGGACAGCAATATCGATGCCAGCGGCAAGATGGCGCCCGTCACCCTGGCGCCGGGCGAAACCAACCTGACCCTGGACGCGGGCCTGTACCGCACGGCCGAACTGGGCGACCGGGTCTGGTTCGATACGAACAAGAATGGCGTGCAGGACGCGGGCGAAGCGGGTGCTGCCGGCGTGAAAGTGACCTTGCTCGATGCATCGGGCAACGCCGTCGGCAGTCCGTTGGTGACGGATGCGAACGGCAACTACCTGTTCACGAATCTGAAACCGGGCGCCTACAGCGTGCAGTTCGATAAGACCACCTTGCCAGCCGGCTATACCTTCACGGGCCAGGACCAGGGCGGCGACGACCAGCGCGACTCGGACGCGAATGCCGATGGCCGCACGGCGCAAGTGCTGCTGGCCTCGGGCGACAGCAACCACAGCGTGGATGCGGGCATCGTGGCCTTGCCGGCCACCTTGGGCGACCGCGTGTGGCATGACAGCAACGCCAACGGCATCCAGGATGCGGGCGAAGCGGGCATCGGCGGCGTCACCGTGCAGCTGAAGAACGTGGCTGGCAGCGTGATCGGCTCGACCGTCACGGATGCCACCGGCTATTACAACTTCAATGTCGATCCGGGCACGTATTCGATCGCCGTCGTCGCTCCGCCCGGTTATTTGACGACGCTCAAGGATGTGGGCAGCAACAATGCGGTCGACAGCGACATCAACGCGGCTGGCAACAGCTTGCTGGTAACGGTGGCCGCCGGCCAGAACTACAAGGACCTCGATGCCGGCCTGTACAAGACCGCGTCCATCGGCGACCGCGTCTGGTTCGATGCGAATGGCAACGGCACGCAGGATGCGGGCGAGGCGGGCATGGGCGGCGTGAAAGTCAACCTGTACGACGCTAATGGCGCCGTCGTGGCCAGCGCCACCACGGATGCGAACGGCAATTATCTGTTCAGTAACCTGGTGCCGGGCAGCTACTACCTGGGCTTCGTGCCACCGGCCGGCTATGGTTTCACCAAGGCCGATATCGGCGGCTATGCCACCGATTCGGACGTCAATCCGGCCACGGGTCTGACCACCGCCATGGCGGTCCTGAAATCGGGCGACGTGCAGCTGGACTGGGATGCGGGCCTGGTCAAACTCAACACGGCCTCCATCGGCGACCGCGTGTGGGAAGACAATAACTACAACGGCGTGCAGGATGCGGGCGAACTGGGCGTGGCGGGCGTGAAAGTCAACCTGCTCAACGCCAGCAACGTGGTCATCGCTTCGACGACGACGAATGCCAGCGGCAATTACCTGTTCAGCGAACTGGCGGCCGGCAGCTACAAGGTCGAAGTCATCCGTCCATCGGGCTTTTATTACACCAAGGCCAATCTGGGCAGCGATACGGCCGATTCCGACGTCGATGTCAGCACGGGGCGCACGTCCCTGATCAACCTGGCCGCCGGCCAGAACGACATGAGCTGGGATGCGGGCATCTACCGCAAGGCCAGCCTGGGCGACAAGGTCTGGCGCGACGCCGACCATGACGGCGTGCAAGACTACAACGAGGCGGGCATCGCCAACATCAAGGTGCAGCTGTACTCGGGCAGCGGCGTGCTGCTGGCCACGACCTACACGAATGCCAATGGCAATTATCTGTTCAGCAACCTCGATCCGGGCAGCTATTCGCTCAAGTTCGACAAGTCGGGCGTGTATCACGCCGGCTACGCCATGGATACGTGGAAATGGGGCGCGAAGAACATTGGCACGAACGACAACATCGATTCGGACGTCAACAGCAATGGCACGACGGCCAACGTGGTCTACACGGACATATTGAAACTGGCGTCGGGCCAGAACGACATGAGCTGGGATGCGGCCATCACGCCCATCGTCATCGACCTCAACGGCGACGGCGTGCACACGATCGCCCGCGCCGACTTCCACGGCAGCTTCGATCTGCTGGGCACGGGCAGCGCCATCCAGACGGGCTGGGTCTCGGCCCATGACGGCTTGCTGGCCATCGACAGCAATGGCAATGGCAAGATCGACAATATCTCCGAGTTGTTCGGTGGTAACGAGAAGGGCACGGGCTTCGCCAAGCTGTCCAGCTATGACTCGAACCACGACGGCGTGGTCGATGCGCACGATGACAAGTTCGCCGAGCTGCGCATCTGGCGCGACGCCAACAGCAATGGCGTCACGGACGATGGCGAGCTGATGTCCTTGCACGACGCCGGCGTGGCCAGCCTGGCCGTGAGCTACACGGAACTGCCTTTCCTCGATGCCAACAGCAATCTGCACCTGGAGCGCAGCAGCGCCACTTTGGCCGACGGCAAGACGGTCGACATGACGGACGTGTATTTCAACGTCGACGCCAAGGATGCGGCCGCCGCCGGCGTGCATCTGCCCAGCATGGCCGACCTGCTGCGCGACGACAGCACGCTCGACGTGGTGCTGGGCCAGGATGGCACGGTGACCACCGTCGCCGCCGCGCCGGCCGCCGCCGCAGCAGCAGCCCCTGCCGCGGAAGCCCAGGCCCAGTGCGAAATGGCCGACCTCTTGCGCCGCGCCATGGCACACGCAACGACCCAGCCCCAGGAAATGGCTGCCTGATGTCCCTTGCCGGGCCATGAGCCTGCCCGGCAATGCCGCACCGGCGCACCCGTCACGGGTCGCCGGCGCTTTCCACGCTTTTTTCCACACTTGATAATAGAAATAGGGAAACCACGATGAAACAATCCATGCACCTGATCGTTCGCGGCGCCATCGCCGCAGCCGCTTTCACCCTCGCCAGCGGCAGCGCCCTGGCCGCCTCCAACCTGCAAGTCGTCGATTCGCACAGCGTCAGCCTGTTTACGGCTGCTGGCGGTGCCTTCGGCCCGGGCAGCGCCATCTCGCCGACCATGTGGGAAGTCAAGTACGACAGCAACACGTTCCTGGCGTTTTGCCTCGATCCCCATGTCGCACTGAGCAACACGTCGAACAGCTACAGCAGCGGCGCCTTCGCCGCCAGCGATTCCGTCAAGCGCCTGTATGAAGGGTATTACGCTTCGTCCATCGCGACTGTGTCGACCAGCGCCAACAGCGCCGCCGCCTTCCAGCTGGCCCTGTGGGAATTGAATAACGACAACACGAACCTGCTGACGGGCGACCTGCGCTTCAAAAACCTGAGCAACGCCGTCGTCAGCCAGGCCAACACCATGCTGAGCGTGGCCACGGGCAATGGCGCGATCCAGAACCTGTACAACTACACGAGCTTGACGAGCGTCAACCCAGCTTCGCAAACCTTGCTCAGCGTATCGCCGGTGCCGGAAGCGCAGACGTGGGCCATGCTGGTCGCGGGCCTGGGCTTGCTGGGCTTCATGGCGCGCCGCCGCAAGGGCGCTTCCGCGCTGAATTAATCATCGCTCATCGCTCATCGCGCAAGCGATAGCGTTCCCGCTGCGGCGCGCCCGACCGGCGCGCCGCAGCTTTTTATTGTGAACCCATCATGACCCCACCCCTTGACACCTCCACCGCTTCCGCCGGCATCTCCACCGATGCCATCGCCGACGCCATCGTCTTCCTGGCACGCTTTTTCGGCGTGACCGTGCAGGCCGAGCGCCTGCGCGCCAGCGTGGCGGCCCAGGCAGGCCCGGCCGCCGCCGACTTTCTCGAACAGGCGCTGGCGCACGCCAGCCTGGCCGGCACCGCGTTGCCGATAGACAAGCCGCGCCGCCCCACGGAAATGCCGGCCTTGCTGCTCAACGGGGAAGGGCAGGCGCTGGTGGTACTGGCCATTGCCGATGGTAAATATGAATGCCATGTGCCCGGCATCGCCGGCAGTGCCTGGTTTGACGCCGCCGCGCTGGCGCGGGAAGTGCCCGATGGACGCTGGGTAGCCGTGCGGCCCGTCATGTTTTTCGACCAGCGCAGCTTGCTCTACAGCATGCCGGTGGCGGGGCGCTGGTTCTGGGATGTCTTCAACCGTAACCGCTGGGTCTTCCGCTGGGCCTTGCTGGGCACCCTGGTGCTCAATGTCATTGGCGCGCTGGTGCCGTTCTATGCGATGGCCGTGTATGACCGCGTGATCCCGAACAATGCCACGTCCAGCCTGTGGGTGCTGACGATTGCCGTCGTGACGCTGACGGGCTTCGAGCTGGCCCTGCGCCTGTTGCGCGGCGAACTGGTGGAAACGGCGTCGCGCCGCATGGACGTGGCGCTGTCGTCGAACATTTTCGCCCAGTGCTTGCGCCTGCGCGCGGCCAGCCGGCCCGCCTCGGGGGGAACTTTGGCCAATACCGTGCGCGATTTCGAATCCGTGCGCGAATTCTTCGCCTCCACGACCCTGACCACCCTGGGCGACCTGCCGTTCCTGCTGCTGTTCCTGCTGGTGATCGCCCTGGTCGGCGGCTGGCTCGTGCTCGTGCCCCTGGCAGTCATCCCGATCCTGCTGCTGGTGGCCTTCGCCTCGCGCGCGGCCCTGGCGCGCCACGTGGCCGCCTCGATGCAGGAAAGCGCGCAGCGCACGGCGCACCTGTTTGAAACCATGAATGGCCTCGACACCATCAAGGCGCTGGGCGCCGAAGCGTGGAGCCGGCGCAAATGGGAAAGCCTGACGGTGGCCATCGCCGCCAACAGCGTCGAGACGCGCGAAATCGTCAGCCGGGTCAACTACATCAACACGGCCGTGCTGGCCCTGTCCGGCGTGGCCGTGGTGGCCACGGGCGCCTTGCTGATGGGCGAGCATCTGCTGACCCTGGGCCAGATCATCGCCGTGAGCATGCTGACGGGCCGCGCCCTGGCGCCCGTGAGCCAGATCGCGGGCCTGATCATACGCTGGGAACAGACCAAGCTGTCGTATCACGCACTCAATAAAATCATGGAAGCGCCCACCGACGACGACGCGGCCAGCCTGCAGGCGCCGCCCCTGTCCGGGCGCATCGAATTTCGCGACGTGGGCTTTGCCTACCCGAATTCGCCGCCGCTGCTCGATAAACTCAACCTGCACATCCGCCCCGGCGAACGGGTCGGCGTGATCGGCAAGCTCGGTTCCGGCAAGAGCACCTTGCTGCGCTTGCTGCTGAACCAGTACGGCCCGCAAAGCGGCAGCGTGCTGTTCGACGACCTGGCCAGCACCCAGCTGGACCCCTTGAGCCTGCGCCGCCAGATCGGCTACGTGCCGCAGGACGTGACCCTGTTCCACGGCACCCTGCGCGAAAACATCGAACTGGGACGCAGCCAGCCCGACGACGAGAGCCTGCTCGACGCCATCCGCATGGCCTGCCTCGACGACATCATCACCCAGCTGCCCAACGGTGTGGCGACGGAAGTGGGCGAGCGGGGCGAACGCCTGTCCGGCGGCCAGCGGCAAGCCGTGGCCATGGCCCGCGCCTTGCTGGTGAAACCGCCGATGCTGCTGCTCGATGAGCCGAGCAGCATGTTCGACCCGGCCACCGAGCAGCGTCTGATCGGCCGGCTGCGTACCTTAAAAGAGACGACCATCGTGCTGGTGACGCACCGCATGGCCATGCTGGCGCTGGTGGACCGCCTGATCGTCTTCGACAAGGGGCGCATCGTGGCCGACGGCCCGCGCGATGACGTCATGCGTGTCTTGAACAGCCAGGCGGCCAAGCCTGCGGCGGAACAGGGAGTGGCGGCATGAGCGCCGTGAACGCCCGCCCGCTGCCGGCGGCCCACCCGGACCCGGAACGCGAACCGCAGCGCATCGTCATCCGCATGCTGGCCCTGATTGCCGTGCTGCTGGTGCTGGTGCTGGCCTGGGCCATGTTCGCCCAGCTCGACGTGTCCGTGAATGGCCGGGGCGCCATCACGCCGCCATCGCACCTGCAGGAAGTGCAAAGCCTGGAAGGGGGCATCGTGCGTGAAATGCTGGTGAAACCGGGCCAGCGCGTGCGCCGCGGCGACTTGCTGCTGCGCCTGGACACAGCCCAGTACGAAGCCAACCTGGGCGCCAGCGTCCAGAATCGGCTGGCGGCGCTGGCGGGCAGGGCGCGTCTCGATGCGCTGCTGTCCGGCGGCACGCCCCAGTTTGCGCCGGAATGGCAGAAAGAAGCGCCCGAGCTGATCGCCAAGGAAACGCAGCTGTGGCGCGACGGCCAGCGCGAATTCGCGTCGGCCACGGCGGCCGCGCGCGAAGGCGTGACGCGCCGCCGCGGCGAGCTGGCCGAGGCGCACAGCCGCATCGCCCAGCTGGACACGGGCCTGAGAATCGCCCTGGAAAGCCTGTCCATCGAAGAGAGGCTCTTCAAAGAGGGGGCCGGTTCGCGCGGCGACTATCTGAATGCGCAGCAGCGCGTGCAGCAGCAGCGCACGGAACTCGACAGCCTGCGCACCTCCGTGCCGCGCCTGACGGCCACGCTGGCCGAGGCGCAGGCGCAGGCGGGCGAAGTGGAAGCGCGCATGCGCGGCCAGTGGGGCGCGCAGCGCAGCGAATATGAAACCAAGGCCGGCGCCCTGGCCAGCACCGTGAAAGGCCAGCAGGACCAGGTGAGCCGGCGCGACGTGACGGCGCCCGTCGACGGCGTCGTCAACCGCGTGCTGGTGGCAACCGTCGGTGGCGTGGCGCAGCCGGGTAAACCTATCCTGGAAATCGTGCCGGCCGATTCGGAAATGCTGATTTCCGTGCGCGTGAAACCGTCGGACATCGGTTTTATCCATGTGGGACAGAGCGCGTCGGCGAATGTGCTGGCGTACGACGCCACCACCTATGGCCGCATGAAGGCGCAAGTGGTGCGCGTGGGGGCGGACGCGATTCCCGACGAACGCAACGAACCGTACTTCGAGGTGCAGCTGAGCACCGACCGCAGCCAGCTGACGGCGCATGGCAAGGTATTGCCGGTGACGCCAGGCATGCCCGTCGACGTGGGCATCCTGACGGGGCGCCGCTCGGTGCTGCAATATGTGTTCAAGCCCGTGCTGCGCGGCTTGCAGTCTTCCCTGCAGGAGCGGTGATGCGTGCCTTTTTGATATTTATCACACTGGCGTGCGCCGGGATGGCGGCGCAGGCACAGCTTCCCGGCACGTTATCCGTCCAGTCCGCGCGCGGCTTGCCTGCCTTGCTGGCGCGCGCCGTGCCGCGCGATCCGCAGGTGATCGCGGCGCAGGCGGCGCTGGCCACCACCGAAGCGCGCTACAAGCAGGCCCGTTCGCGCCTGTTCCCGACTGCGGCGCTGCAGGCGACGCGGGGGCGCAGCAACGATCTCGATGGGACGCAGGAGGTCGAGCGCCGCACGCACCAGGTGGAAGCGAGCGTGCGCTGGAACGTGTACAACGGCGGCGCCGACCGCGCCGAACTCGATGCGGCCGAGCGCGAGATGGCGGGCGCCGCCTTCGACGTGGAGCGGGCGCGCGCGGAAAGCGCGGAAAAGCTGGCCGAAGCGTATTTCGACATGCAGCGCCTGGAACGCAGCCTGCAGCAGTCGCAGGAACGCCTGCGCGACGTGACGCAGCTGGTGCGGCAGGTGACGCGCCAGGCGGAATTGGGCAAATCGTCGGAAGTGGACCGTGAACTGGCGCAAAGTTCGCAGCTGGACGCGGAACTGGTGCACGACGGCTTGCTGACGGACCAGCAGGCGGCGCGCATCAAACTCGAGGCGCTGGCTTTCGAGCCGGTGGCGCAGTTTGCCGATTTCGCCTTCGCGCCGCTGCCGGCGCAGGCATTGGAGAATGCCGATACGCAGCAGACGCAGTTGCGCGCCGCGCGAGAGAGGGCCGCCGCGGCCCAGTTGCGCGTGCGTGGCGTGGCCGCTACCCTGGCCCCCAAAATCGACCTGAATGTCAGCCATCTGCTCAATAACAAGACCACGCCGCCGCCGTCGACCATCCAGCAGCGGGGCTGGTCGGTGGGCGTAAGCTGGGAAATCCCGCTCGGCGGGGGCAGCCTGGCGCAGCGCGACGAGAGCATCAGCCGCGCCCAGGCGGCCGAGGCGGACGTGGCGCGCGCCGAGCAGGGCACGCGCGCCGACCTGGCCAGCATGCTGCCGCGCATCGCCAATGCGCAGCGCACGCTGGCCTTGCTCGACGAGCAGGAAAAGAAGATGGCCTTCGTCGTGCGTGGCGGGACCATCCAGTACGAGGCGGGCCGGCGCAACCTGCAGCAGGTCATCCAGACGCGCGACAGCTATTTCACGATACAGCAGCGGCGCATCGACCAGCTGCACCGCCTGACCCTGGCGCAGATGCGCCAATATGCGCTGGCGGGGCAGCTGTTGCGCGTTTTCGGCCTGGCGCAGGAGGCAAAATAGGCTAGCTGTGCGCTGTTTCACGCAGACTTGATGCATGAAATGCCCATTGTGTGGCACACTGCGCGCTCGCATATCATCGTTGTCGCGGGAGCGCATGAGCATCATCAAACAATTTCCTTTTGAGTGGCAGGTCGGCGTGCGCTATACGCGCGCCGGGAAACGCAGTGGCCGCAACAGCTTCATTTCCTTCATCTCCCTCATTTCCGTGGCCGGCATCGGCCTGGGCGTGGCCGCCCTGATCGTCGTCCTCTCCGTCATGAACGGCTTCCAGAAGGAAGTGACCGACCGGCTGATGTCGGTGCTGGCCCACGTCGAGGTGTTCGACACCAGCGGCTCCATGCCCAACTGGCAGGCGCAGGAGCGCGCCGCCTACGCCAACCCGCAAGTGAAAGCCGTGTCGCCCTTCGTGGAAACCCAGGGCATGCTGCTCAATGACGAAACCATGCGCCCGTCCGTCGTGCGCGGCGTGCTGCCGCAGCAGGAAGCCACCGTCTCCAGCGTGGCCGCCCAGATGAAACAGGGCAGTTTCAAGGATCTCACGCCCGGTTCGTACAACATCGTGCTGGGCATCGACCTGGCCAAGGCGCTGGGCGTGCAAGTGGGGCAGAACGTCACCCTGATGCTCGAGCGCGAGCCAAGGGCGGGCGATCCGGCCAACGGCATCGTCATGCCGCGCATGCGCGCGCTCAAGGTGGCCGGCATCTTCGAGGCGGGCCACAATGAACTCGACGGCAGCCTGGCCTTCGTCAACATGCAGGACGCGGAGCAGCTGCTGCAGCTCGACGGCCCGTCCGGCCTGCGTCTGCGCCTGCACGACATGAACAAGGCGCCGCAAGTGGCGCGCGAACTGAAAGCCTCGATGCCGGGCCAGCTGTGGATGCGCGACTGGTCGCGCGCCAGTGCCAGCTGGTATGCGCTGGTGCAAAGCCAGAAGAACATGATGTTCATCATCCTCAGCATGATCATCGCCGTGGCCGCGTTCAACCTGGTCTCGACCCTGGTGATGTCGGTCACCGACAAGCAGGCCGATATCGCCATTTTGCGCACCCTAGGCGCCTCGCCGTTCTCCATCATGAAGATCTTCATGATCCAGGGCGCGCTGGTGGGCTTGCTGGGCAGTGCTTTGGGCGTGGTCGGCGGCGTCGTGCTGGCGCTGAACGTGGGCGTCATCGTGCCCTTCATCGAAGGCATCTTCGGCCTGCACTTCATCTCCAAGGAAATCTACCAGATCAGCGCCGTGCCGTCCGACGTGCATTGGCTGGACGTGGCGCAGATCGGCCTGATCGCCTTTGGCCTGGCGCTGGTGGCCACCATCTACCCGAGCTGGCGCGCGGCGCGTGTCAAGCCGGCCGAGGCCCTGCGCTATGAGTAAGAAAATCAGCCCTGAGGCAGAACCTGGGGTCGGACCCTCAGGGTCCGACCCCGGCACTTCGCCATTGGGTTGGCACGGTGGCATGTCGCTTACACAAGAATCAATCACATCACAAGCATGTTAAAAAATATTCCCTTCGAATGGCTGGTCGGCCTGCGCTACACGCGGGCCGGCAAGCGCAGTGGCCGCAACAGTTTTATCTCCTTCATCTCGCTCATTTCCATGGCCGGCATCGGCTTGGGCGTGGCGGCGCTGATCGTCGTGCTGTCCGTGATGAACGGCTTCCAGAAGGAAGTGACGGACCGCATGCTGTCCGTGCTGGCCCACGTGGAAGTGTTCGACAACAGCGGCAGCATGCCCGACTGGCGCGCCGAGGCGGCCCAGGCCTTCAAGAATCCTGCCGTGAAGGGTGCCGCGCCGTTCGTGGAAACGCAAGGCATGCTGCTGCGCGACGATGCGCTGCGTCCCGCCATCGTGCGCGGCGTGCTGCCCGAGGAAGAGCCGAACGTGTCCGACGTGGCCGGCCAGACGCGCATGGGCAGCTTCAAGGCGCTGCAGCCGGGCACTTTCAATATCGTGCTGGGCATCGAGCTGGCGCGCGCCTTGCGCGTCAACCTCGGCGAAAAAGTCACCTTGATGCTGGCCCAGGGCCAGGTCACGCCTGCCGGCGTGCTGCCGCGCATGCGCAGCTTCACCGTCAGCGGCATCTTCCAGGCGGGCCACAATGAATTCGACGCCGGCCTGGCCTTCATCAATATCGAAGACGGCCAGCGCTTGCTGCGCCTCGACGGCCCGTCCGGCCTGCGTTTGCGCCTGGCCGACATGAACCAGGCGCCGCAAGTGGCGGCCGAATTGAAGAAATCCATGCCGGGCGACCTGTGGCTGCGCGACTGGTCCAAGCTGAATGCCAACTGGTTCGCCGCCGTGCAGACGGAAAAACGCATGATGTTCATCATCCTGACCCTGATCATCGCGGTGGCCGCCTTCAACCTCGTCTCGACCCTGGTGATGACGGTGACGGACAAGCAGGCCGATATCGCGATTTTGCGCACCCTGGGCGCCTCGCCCCGTTCCATCATGAAGATCTTCATGATCCAGGGCGCGCTGGTGGGCATCCTGGGCACGATCCTGGGCGTGGGCGGCGGCGTGCTGGTGGCGATGAACATCGACGTCATCGTGCCCTTCATCGAGCACCTGCTGGGCGTGCAGTTCCTCTCCAAGGACATTTACTTCATCAGCACCGTGCCGTCCGACCTGCGCTGGCCCGACGTCACCAAGATCGGCGTGCTGGCCGTGATCCTCGCCTTTCTGGCGACCCTGTACCCAAGCTGGTGGGCTGCCCGCGTCAAACCTGCGGAAGCCCTGCGCTATGAATAAACCACTGACTACGACCATGACCGATCTGAACAAACCTGCCTCCAACGGCGCTTCCGCCGATTCCGCCGTCCTTAGCTGCCGTGGCCTGGGCAAGACTTTCACGCAGGGCAGCTACAAGGTGCAGGTGCTGGCCGGCATCGACATCGACGTGCATCGCGGCGAGCGCGTCGCCATCGTCGGCGCCTCCGGCTCGGGCAAATCGACCCTGCTGCACCTGCTGGGCGGGCTCGATACACCCACCAGCGGCAAGGTGACCCTGCTGGGCAGGGATTTCGCCACCCTCAGCGAAAAGGCGCGCGGCGACTTGCGCAACGCCTCGCTGGGCTTCGTCTACCAGTTCCACCACCTGCTGCCCGAGTTCTCGGCGCTCGACAACGTCGCCATGCCGCTGATGATACGGCGCATGAAGCGCGCTCCGGCCACCGAGCTGGCGCAGCAGATTCTCACGCGCGTGAACCTGGCCAAGCGCGTCACGCACACTCCGGGCGAATTGTCGGGCGGCGAGCGCCAGCGCGTGGCCCTGGCCCGTGCCCTCGTCACGCAGCCTGCCTGCGTGCTGGCCGATGAACCGACGGGCAACCTCGATCACGCCACGGCTGAACAGATTTTCGACCTGATGCTGGAACTGTCGCGCACCCTGGGCACGGCCTTCGTCATCGTCACCCACGATATCGAACTGGCCAAGCGCTGCGACCGCGTGCTGCGCCTGACGGACGAAGGGCTGCAGCCGTACCAATACTAAGGAACCGCCATGCTGTGGATCGACACGCACTGCCACCTCGACGCGCATGAATTCGGCAGCGAATCGCTGCAGGTGGCGGCGCGCGCGCAGCAGCAAGGCGTGGGCATGATCGTCGTTCCCGCCGTCGAACGGGCCAATTTCGCCATCGTGCGCGACCTGGCGGCTGCGGCGCCCAACGCCTGCTATGCGCTCGGTATTCACCCGATCTACGTGCCGCAGGCTACGGAAGACGATCTGATCGCCCTGCGCGAAACCGTGGCGCAGGCCATGCATGACCCGGGTTTCGTCGCCATCGGCGAGATCGGCCTCGATTTCTTCCTCCCGATGCTGTGCGAGCCGGCCATGCGCGCCAAGCAGGAGCATTTTTTGCGCGAGCAGCTGAAGATCGCCCGCGACTTCGACCTGCCCGTGCTGGCCCACGTGCGCCGCTCGCAGGACATCGTCCTCAAGCACGCGCGCCAGATCCGCCCGAACGGCGGCATCGCGCATGCCTTCAACGGCAGCTTCCAGCAGGCGCAGGGTTATATCGACCTCGGTTTCAAGCTCGGTTTCGGCGGCGCGATGACGTTTACGCGCGCCTTGCAGATACGCCGCATGGCGAGCGACCTGCCTTTGGACGCCATCGTGCTGGAGACGGACGCGCCCGACATTTCCCCTGCCTGGATCCACCCGGGTCGCAACAGCCCCGAAGAATTGCCCCGCATTGGCGCCGTGCTGGCCGAATTGCGCGGCCTGGAACTTGACGACGTGGCGGCGCAAACCAGCGCCAACGCGCGCGCCGTACTGCCTCGATTACCCCTGATGGAGTGAAATCATGAACAAGAAAATGCTTGCGGGCGCCCTGGCGGCCTGTCTTTCCAGCGCGTTTGCGCCCGCCATGGCCGCCGCCGGTGCCCAGTGCGACGGCATGCCGCGCCTCGACGTCACCACGCCGGCCGGCTTTTGCGTGGCCGTGCTGGCCGACGGCCTGAAATTTCCCCGGGGCGTGCTACCGCTGACGAATGGCGACATCCTCGTCACGGACATGACGGGATGGACGCCGAAGCAGGGTAAATTGTGGCTGTTGCAGCGTAAGGCGGCCGGCCCGGGCTACGAGCGCAAGCTGTTGCTCGACAAGCTCGACCGCCCGAACGGTATCGTACAGGGGCCGGACGGCATGATCTACGTGGGCGAGGTGGGACGCATCTTCCGCTTCGACCTGCGCGATCCCGCCCGCGCCATCACCGACGTGATCGGCGGCACGGCCAAGACGCCGCGCCTGCCGGGCCTCGGCCTGCATCTGCTGACGAACATGCGTTTCAGTCCCAAGGGCGACCTGTACGTGAACGTGGGTTCGAGCACCGACCATTGCGAGAACGATGGCAAGGCGCCCGATCCGGCCAAGGCCTGTCCTTCGGCGGAAGGTCCGGAAGCGCTGGGCGCCATCCGCGAATACACGATGGCATGGCCGGCGGGCACGGTGACGAGCTGGCGCACGCATGTGCGCGGCTTGCGCAATTCGATGGCGCTGGCCTTTCATCCTGCGACGGGCGAGTTGTGGCAGGCGGAAAACGCGCGCGACGCCATCCAGGCCGCCATGCCGCAGCTCAAAAGCGACGAGAACCTGCCGCATGAAGAACTGAATCTGATCAAGTCCGACCGGCACTACGGCTGGCCGTACTGCTACGACGACAATGTGGCCAGTCCCGAATATCCGAAAACGGCTTGCGACGCCCAATTTGCGGCGCCCGAGCGCCTGCTGCCCGGCCATGCGGCGCCGCTGGGCATGACCTTTTATACGGCCAGCCGCTACCCGGCGTTGTACAAGAACAGCCTGATCATCGGCTACCACGGCTACCGCAGCAACGGCCACCGCCTGGTGGCCCTGCTGCCCGACAAGGCCGGCGCGCCCCTGGGCAAGTCCGTTGAGTTGATCGGCAACTGGGAACGCAAGGGCAAACAGGGCCGGGGCGCGCCCGTCGACGTCAAGCAGGGCCAGGATGGCGATATCTATATGGCCGATGACCATAATGGGCTGGTGCTCAAGCTGCATTATGCGGCGGCCAAACCGTAAGGGGTCTGCGTTGCTTGGTGTGCGGCTCGGCATTCTCATGCATGGAAAGACCATGTCATTCTGACGCACCAATGTCGGGTGCCCTGGGCCGCTCTTCCATGACCGATTGAAGATAGTGCATGGTGACTTCTTTACGTTTTTTCAGGCGGAACTCCATTTTCCGAAGTGCCGGCGCTTGCGATATCCGTTCTGTTTTTCTTCTTGTTAAGTCCAGAATCACTCTTAGGAAAAATCGTTTAATGATGTGTAATCGGTGGAGTTTCTCGGCTTCAATATCATTGCGCACAATACTCTTTGCCGCATCGATAGCGTGATCGAGGTCGGATAGCGCTTTAACACACTTGGCAAGCACCCCGAGAATTTCCTGGTCATCCACCCGCATTGCGAGCTGCAGCATGTTCTGGAAGCCGTCAAACAGGGTGATAACGGCCGTTCTGAGGTTGCGCAGGGCGTCATTCCTTACTTTTGTTTCGACTTCATAGCCAGCTCTCCAGGCATCCAGTTCGGCCCGTTGTTGTTGCAGCTTCTGAGAGTATCGATAGTTTAGTCTATTCTGCTCCTCGACAAGTTCCTGCTGTTTCTTTTCAAAATCATGTCGCTCATCCTGAAGTTTCTTGGCGTGCTGCTGTTTAATATCTGTTAGTTCTAATGAAAATTTTTGCCGCTCGGTTTCAAATAGCCTTTCTTTTTTGAAAACCAGCACAAAAAGTATCAGATTGCCAATCAGTACAATTATCGCTGCGGCGATAGCGGAAAAATTCTTGATCTCCTCAATGCTCATTGTCGTCAACCCGGTATAAGATTTAAATGCGGCGCTGTCTGGTGCGTTCAAGAAACGCAGCACCGGTGGCGAGGTATCCCGCAAAGGGAATGAGATCAGAATAGGCCGTATCTGGTGGCGGCGGTAGAACACGGCCGGCGCATGTTTGTTCCAGCTCAGTCATTGTCGTCACCCAGGCCGCTGGCGGCCGCCTTGCATTGATGTGGTGCAACGCCAAGGGCGGGAAGCCGCGCGTATCCAAACTGTCCCCATGGTTAGCGGATAGCTGGCTTTCCTCAAGCCAATGCTTGACCTCGCTCAGTGCGTGGCCGCCGCATCCTCCTACAATCGGCCTGATGTTCCCTGTCGACCAGGGACGATGGGAGGCTGCCATGAAACCTGCATTCATCGCGCTGCGCGAGCATTATCCGAGCGTGGCCGCCGTCGACCAGGCGGCCCTGTTCGGCGAAATCGGCTGGGAAGACTTGATCGGCAAGGACAATTTTGCCAACACCTGCGCCATCCGCGTCAGCCTGGCCCTGATCAAGGCCGGCATCCAGGTCAAGGGCCGCATGGCCATCCGCAAGGGGCCTTTCAAGGGCGCGCTGATCGAGCCGGGACAGGCCAAACTGGCGCACATGCTGGCCAGTCCCTCGATGTTCGGCGCGCCCGAAAAATTCGTCAGGGAGGCTGCCATCCCGGGCATCGGCCAGCGGCAGGGCCTCGTCGCCTTCTTCCGCATTCCCGGCTACCTGGGCGGCGCGGGCGGCCATATCGATATCCTGCTGCCTTCCATCGGCGTGAAGGTGTGCGGCTCCGAATGCTACTGGGATTGCGGAGAGGTCTGGTTCTGGGAATTGCGCTAACGCCTATTTGAACTTCTTCGACCGTCCGCGCGAGGCCGCATTGTGCGCACGCAGGATGGAATCGACGCGTTCGGATGCATCGCGCGACAGGTTTTGCGCGACCGCGATATCGGGGAAGAATTCGGGCAGGCGGTAGCTGAGCCAGGCATACGCGGAATAGTAGCGGCAGGTGTCTTCCACCTGCTGCAGATTCTGCGTGCCGCCGCCATACGCGTGCTGGCGCAAGGTGCTCGTTTTTCCCTGCGACAGATTCTTCGCCCAGTGCTCCCACGCCGTTTGCAGGGACGGCACCTTGCTCGATATCGGCACCAGCGACAAGGTAAATTTGTCGGCCACGGACAGGGGCAGGGTGTCGAGCCAGACGGCGCGCTCCTTCTGGTCTTCCGTGATGCGCGGGAAGAAGAAGCCGTCGGGCACGTCGATATTGTGGATGAAGCGGCGCAGCAGTTTACTGAGCGACAGCTCGCCCGTCACCGACGAAATGCGGTGCAGGTGTTCGAGCGAGGGCGCCACGGCAAAGCCGCTGGTGTTCAGCGGATGCAGCTTTTCCTTGAGCAGCGCGCGCATCACTTCATGCGTCTCGTTGTCGTAGCCGGCCACGAGTCCCTCTTCATGCACGCCATAGCGGCCCGCGCGCCCGGCGATCTGGCGCGCCAGCGCCGCCGAAATCTCTTCCTCTTCGCGGCCATTGTATTTGACGCAGGTGGTCATGACGATGCGCGCGATCGGCATGTTCAGGCCCATCGCCAGCGCATCCGTGCCGACGACGATATCGGCCGTGCCGTCGCGGAAGCGCTGCGCCTGCGCGCGCCGCACTTCGGGCGACAAGTTGCCGTAGACGGTCGCCACCGATAATCCCGTTTCCGTGATCATGTCGCGCCACATCAGCACTTCGCGGCGCGAAAAGGCGATGACGGCGTCGCCGCGGCGCAGGTTGCGCACCTTGCGCACGGCCGTCGGCTCCATCGACAGGGGCGCCATGCGTTTCAATACATGCACTTCCAGCGGGCAGTCGAGGCGTTCGGCCAGCGCCTCGATGGCGCGCCGCGCTTCCGGCGCCCCCACCAGGTAGACGGTGTGGGCCGGTGCGCCGCAGACGGCCGCCGTCCACGCGGCACCCCGGTCCGGGTCGGCCAGCATCTGGATTTCATCGATGACGGCCACTTCGACGACGGTTTTCGTGTCCAGCATTTCCACCGTGCTGGCCACGTGCGTGGCGCCCTCGACGACCCGGCGCTCCTCGCCCGTGATCAGGCTCACGGCCAGCGGTTTGCCGTGCGGCGCGGCTTCCTGCAGGCGTTCGTAGTTTTCCAGGGCCAGCAATCGCAATGGCGCGAGATAGATGCCGCTCTTCGCCTTCACCAGCGCTTCCATGGCGCGGTGCGTCTTGCCGGAGTTCGTGGGCCCCAGCAGGGCGATGAAGCGGCGCGGCAGGCGGCGCGCCATCTCGAACGAGGCCGGATACTCGGCCAAGTTGATGCTCTGGCGCGTGCGCGCCGCGTGCTGCTCTTCCTGCTGGCGCTCGATGGCGTGGTTGAAGCGCTGGCGGATGCGGTCGAAGACCATGCCGGCCGGCTCCGACGTCTGCATATCGGCCAGCGTGTGCAGGAAGACCATCGGGTCCGCGTCCACGTCCTCGCTCAGGCCCGCGATATCGGCGACGAAATCGATCACGTGCTGGCGCAGTTCCTCGAAGACGGCCGCGCTGGCCCGCTCGCGCACCAGCGCCAGCTTGGTCTCGCGGTCCATCTTGCGCCACTTGGCCGGCCGCGCCAGCACGCCCTGTGCAGGCACGAGCGCATACGGCACCACCAGATGGCCTGCCTTGACCACGCCGGAAAAGCGCACGAAGACGCGGCCTTCCATCTTGACCAAGCGGATATGCTCGGCCAGTTCCCCCAGTTCCGCGACCAGGGTGGCGTCGTTATTGTCTTCGGTGCTGTCGGAAAGGTCGGTGGAAGTGTCGGGAGGAAGTGCGGAGGAAGTCATGTCGTGCCTGGGTGTTGAAGTAAGCGAGGCCGATTATACCGTGCGCCGCCCCCTTTAAAGGCTGTCCCTCAATGTGTAGGAGCCGGGCGGCAGCATCAGCTGCGGCGCTGGCGCGTCGGCCGAAATCACGATGGCGTCGTAAGGTACGGCATGCGGGTCCGCGCCCGTGGCGCGCGCCGTGATCAGCTTTCTGCCGGTGGCGGGGTACAGGCTGGCGGGAATCGTATGTGGCTGAAGCTGGGGCAGCATGGCGTACCATCCCGGGCGCCCGCTGGCGCTGTCGGCATAGCGCGGGTGGATGACCTGCATGTCCATGCCGTTGCGGTACTCGCCAAATACTTCATGCTGTCCACCCGGGGCGAGCAGGACAAAGGGGAACTGGCTGTCCGACTTGGCCTGTGCCTGCTGGTATGAGGCCTGTTCCGCGCCCGGCGACGCGTGTGCGTACATGATGGTCTGGTCTATCGTCAGCGGATCGATGCCGGTGATGCGGCGCACGTGCGAAGCCATGCGGACATCGTCCTCCCTGTTGTTCGCGATGGGCGTTTCCATGCTGTGCGAATAGCCGACATAGATGAATACGCGGGCGTTGGGGCGGCTGGCGAAGATCCTGGACTGGATATTTTCGGCCTGCTCCAGTTCGCGCAGGCGCGGATAGTCGTCTGCGCCGCGGTCCGCGCGCTCTTCCTCATATTGGACGAAGGTCCAGCCGTCCTGGCGCGCCTCGCGCAGGAAATGGCCAAACACGGGCTCATTTGAATAGTAGCCGGTCTGCTCATGGATGTAGGGCCAGGCATCCGGTGTCGCGCCAAAGGTTTCCACCGCCAACGTGTCGAAGCCAATCTTGCGCAGCTCGCGCGCCAGCGCCGCCGCGAAGGCCCGGTGCATGGGCACGTGGTGGGATTCGTTGAGGATGACGATCTGCCGCTTGCTGGCCGCTTCAACAATGGCCTGTATGGCGTGGCGCGGCGTGGCGGCGGCCAGGCGCGCATCGTCGTCGGCATGCGGCTGCCCTTTTCTTTGCTGATACAGGGTGAGCTGTTCAAAGGTATCGACGGCGGCGATGGCGCCCATGCTGTCACCAAGCATCGCGCGCGCCGTGCCCAGGCGCTGCAGCGGTGAGCCCACGGCCCGCAACAATTGCATGCGCTGAGCATCCGAGGCCGGGACCGTTGAGCCGGCCGGCATTTCCTTCTGGACAGTTTTCTCCAGTAACTGCAAGTACTTCCACCAGTGATACCTGTCGGGACTGTTGTACTCGGCTACGCTGGCAGCGGAGGCTGCCGTGGCGCTGCAGCTCAGCATGGCGGCGAGGATCAGTTTCTTGAATGGAGGCATGCCTGTGTCCTTATGCTGTCCTATCGCAACGATATATTCCGCTTGACGTCGTGGCGCCAGAGAGAATTTTTATAAAAGCAATATTACTACGGAAGTAAGTTTCTCTGCGGTATTTTCAGGCGGCGCGCGCTCGCACCAGACGCAGGCCCCAGCCGGTGGCGATCATCCCGTCACTGGCGATGGGCTTGAACACGCGTATGAAAGCCAGCTGCCGTGGCGCATTGCATGCACTAGCGGTTTTATCCACGCCGCTATTGCGCCAGATCAGACGGCAAGGCGTGGAAAGCGATCACATTAGTTGAGTCCCTTTCGCAGCGAGCCGATTTTGCCTTGATCCTGCCTTCCCATGCGCACCCTGATACTCGGCTTTGCCGCTGGCGCCGCCTGGTTGCAGACGCAGGCAAGCTTGCCGCCGCATGCGGGCGCGCTGCTGTGGGCGATCGCTGGCGCGGCGCTGCTGATGGCATGGCTGCTGCGCCGTCACACGTACTGGCGCTCGGCTGTCGCGCTTGCCGCTGGCGTGGGACTGGGCTTTTACTGGGCGGCCTGGCTGGCCCAGGCAGCTCTGGCGCCGCAGCTGGCGCTGGCCGACGAGGGGCAGGACATCGTCGTGACGGGGACGGTGGCCAGCTTGCCGTACCGCTTCGAGCAGGGCGTGCGCTTCAATTTTGCCGTGGAGAAGGCATTCAATGCGAAGGTGCCGCCCTTGATCGCCCTGTCCTGGTACGCGGGTTTTCGCGATGAGGTGACGAACGCCGTGGGCGACGTGCAGCCGGGCGAACGCTGGCGGCTGACGGTGCGCCTGCAGCGCCCGCATGGCAATGCGAATCCCATGGGTTTTGATTACGAGGCGTGGCTGCTGGAGCAGGGCGTGCGCGCCACCGGCTATGTACGGCCGCAGCCGCGCGCCGACACGCCCAACGTGCGCCTGGCGGCCTTCGTGCCCGCTTTCGGCAATGTGGTGGAAGCGAGCCGCGCAGTGCTGCGCGCGCGCATACTGCGCAGCTTGGAAGGTAAACAGTATGCTGGCGTGATCGTGGCGCTGGTGGTGGGCGATCAGCGCGCCATTCCCCAGTCGGACTGGCAGGTGTTCAACCGCACGGGCGTGAGTCATCTGATTTCGATTTCCGGCCTGCACATCACCATGATCGCGGGACTGTTCGCCTTGGGCGCGGGCGCGCTGTGGCGGCGCTCGTTTTTCACGGAGCGGCAACTGCCTTTGCTGCTGCCGGCGCAAAAAGTGGCAGCGCTGGCTGGCGCGCTGGCGGCATTTGTATATGTACTGCTGGCCGGCTTCGGCGTGCCCGCGCAGCGCACTTTATATATGTTGCTGGTGGTGGCGCTGGCCTTGTGGCTGGGACGCATCACCAGCATCGTTCACGTGCTGTGCCTGGCGCTGGGCGTGGTTGTAGTGCTCGATCCCTGGGCCGTGCTGTGGCCCGGTTTCTGGCTGTCGTTCGGCGCCGTCGCCACCATGCTGTACGCGACGGCGGGCCGTACCACGGCGCCCTTGCCGGAGAACGCCAGCCGCTGGCGCCGCCTGCGCGCGGCCGTGGCGCTCGGTGCGCATACGCAGTATGTGGTGACGGTGGGGCTGGTGCCGTTGACGATGCTGCTGTTCTCGCAAGTCTCGCTCGTGTCGCCCGTGGCCAATGCGCTGGCCATTCCCGTCATCAGCCTGATCGTCACGCCCTTGTCCCTGGCGGGCAGCTTGCTGCCGGCTCCCCTGTCCGACGCGCTGTTGCTGCTGGCGCACGCCATCGTGCAGATGCTGGCGCAGGTGCTGGACTGGCTCGGTGCGCGCCGCTTTGCCGTGTGGACGGCGCCCGCGCCCCCAATGTGGAGTTTTTGCTGGGCATTGTTCGGCACCGCCTGGCTGCTGGCGCCCAGGGGATGGCCGCATCGCTGGGCGGGCATGCTGGGCTGGCTGCCCCTGCTGACGGCCTTGCCGTCCAGCCCGCCACCGGGCCAGATGTGGATCACGGCCTTTGATGTGGGACAAGGCATGGCCGTGCTGGTGGAAACGCATGGCCACCGCCTGCTGTACGACACGGGACCCGCCTACAGCCTCGATTCCGACGGCGCCAGCCGGGTCATCGTGCCGTATCTGCGCGCGCGCGGCATCGGCAAGCTCAACGGCGTGATCATTTCCCACAGCGATCTCGATCACGCGGGCGGCGCCATTTCCTTGCTGGAAAATATAGACGTGGGCTGGCTGGCCTCGTCGCTGTTCGATGGCCACCCGGCCATCGAGGCGCGGCGGGCATCGCACCGCCCCTATCTGTATTGCATGGCGGGCCAGGGCTGGACCTGGGAAGGCGTGCATTTCACCATGCTGCACCCGCTGCCCGCCAGCCATACGGACATTGCCCTGAAACCGAACGCCCGCAGCTGCACCGTGAAGATCACGGCGGGCAAGCATGCAATCTTGCTGGCCGGCGATATCGAAGCGGCGCAGGAGGCGCAGCTGCTGGCGCGCTCGGCCGATGGCGAGCTGGCGGCCGACGTGCTGCTGGCGCCGCACCACGGCAGCGGCACCTCGTCGACACCGGCATTTTTGCACGCCGTCCATCCGGCCCTGGCGATCTTTCAGGTGGGGCACCGGAACCGCTATAAACATCCGAAGCCGCAAGTGTATGCGCGCTATGGCGACATGGGCATTGCCCGGCTGCGCACGGATGTAACGGGGGCGGTGGTGCTGGAGTTTGGCGACAATATTGATGTAACGCAGTATCGTGCCAGCCGGCCGCGCTACTGGCAGGGGCGCTAGCGGACGCGGCTGCATTAATGGTATATATCTGTCATGGGTTGGCAGCCCCGACGCTGTCTGGATGATACTGAAAGGGTGAAGATGGGTCTGTTTGGTTGGAAGAAAACGGCGGCCGTGCCGGTGATCAGCTTCGAGTCGCGGATCCGCTCCCAAAGCAAGCCGTCGAAGACGCTGTCATATGACTTGCAGGGGCGGAAATTACCGGCGACGCTACGTCTTCAGCATCCGTATCTGTTTCATGTGACGGACCTGCCAACTGCCGAGGCGATCGTGCAGCACCGCGTGCTGCAAGGCGCTTTCGACTATGTGACGCTGTCGCAGGAATTGCAGGGCGCGCTTTCGCAGGCGGAAAGAAATGGATGCGTGCTGATTTTTCGATTTCAGGGATCCGCCGTTGTCGGGCCGGCGCCGCTGGTGAAAGCGAAGGAGGTGGCTTATCACCATGTGGGTTCGGAGGGGTATGTGGAAACCTTTATTGCGTATGGCACCGTGACGCCGCTGGAGCTCATCGCGATATCGTTTCGTGGCAACGCGCCGATCTATGATGTGGCGCGGGTCCTCAATACGCCTATTTCTGTTCGCATCAGGTCATAGCGGCCGTTCACGGGCGCAGTGTCAGCTGTGCCGCTCGTCCGGTATCTCCAGCCCCCGCTGCCGCACATACTCCAGGAACAGCCGCGCACCCTTGGCCATCCTCGACGTGCCGTAGACGGCATGGATGCTGGGGTCCAGCTCTTTTGACGACGTCAGCCGGTATGCCGTGCAGACCCGGCGCAGGGTGCCTGCGGCCACGGCAGGTTCCGCCAGCCAGCTGGCCAGGCGCACGATGCCGGCGCCTTCCAGGGCGGCCTGGAAGGTGGCGATGCCGGAAGTAAAACGGAAACGCGGCTGCACCTGGTAGCGCACGTTGCGCGTGGCAGAGACGAAATGCCAGTCGCGCAGGATGCGGGGGGCCGAGTGCATGATGACGTCGTGGCCGGCCAGCTCTTCCGGTTCCTCGGGCGCGCCCATGCGGGCGATGTAGTCGGGCGAGGCGTACATATAGCGGCGGTAGTTCCACAGGGGATAGCCGATCAGTTCGCTGGACTGGGGGAAGGCGCCGCGGATGGCAAAGTCCAGCTTTTCCTGGATCGGGTCGATCGATTTGTCCGAGAAGTGGATGTCCACGGACACATTCGGGTAGTCGCGCGAGAATTGCGCCACCACTTTCGGCAGGAAGCCCAGCGACAAAATTTCCGGCGCCGAGAGGCGCACCCAGCCTTGCGGCGAGTTGCTTAGCTCGGCCAATTGCTCTTCCGCCTCGGCCTGCGTTTCCAGCAAGTGCTTGGCCGACGCGTAATACGTTTCGCCGGCCGTCGTCAGGGTGAACTGCTTTTGCGTGCGCAGGATCAGCTCGGCGCCGATGGCTTCTTCGAGGAACTGGATGGCGCGCGTGACGGCCGACGGCGAGCGTCCCAGCATGCGCGCCGCGTGAATGAAGCTGCGCTTTTCCACCACGGTGCAAAAGGCGCGGATCTCCCACATCAGTTTCATCGACATCGCGTCACTCCCGGCAAAAGAGGCCAGTAGACCGTACGGAGCGCATTCCGTCAAGCGTTACGCCTGATTGCGTTTTCCGCAATTTGAAGTTGCATCGGAAAAAGTGTCTGACGCCTATACTGCCGCTGTCGCCCATTCCATATTGCCTATCATGCTGACCATTTCGCTGCTGTGTTTATTTGCCTTCTTTGCCGGCCTGATCGATGCCGCCGTGGGCGGGGGCGGGCTGATACAGCTGCCAGCCCTGTTCAACCTGATGCCCAACATGGCGTCGACCTCCTTGCTGGGCACGAATAAGCTGGCGTCCGCCTGCGGCACCACGTTTGCCGCCCGCTCGTTTGTCGGCAAGGTCCACATCCCCTGGCTGCTGGTGCTGCCGGCCGTGGCCAGCGCCTTCGTCATGTCCTTCATCGGCGCGGCCGCCGTGTCCTACGTGCCGCAGCAGGTGGTGCGCCCCATGGTGCTGGTATTGATCATCATCATGGCCATCTACACCTTCATCAAGAAGGATTTCGGCACGACGCGCGAAGCGCGCCCCATCGGCCCGCGCGAACGCGTCCTCGCCATCGTCATCGGCGGCGCCATCGGCTTTTATGACGGCCTGTTCGGGCCGGGCACGGGCAGTTTCCTGATTTTCCTGTTCATCCGCGTCTTCGGCTTCGATTTCATCCTCGCCTCGGCCTGCTCGAAACTGGTGAATATCGCCACCAACGTGGCCGCGCTGGCCTTCTTCATTCCCGCTGGCCACGTCGTGTATGCGGTGGCGGCGCCCATGGCCGTGTGCAACATCCTGGGCGCCTTGACGGGCACCTGGATCGCCGTGCGCCGAGGCGCCGCCTTCGTGCGCATCCTCTTCCTCGTGCTGCTGGTGCTGCTGATCGTGAAGTTGTCCTACGACATTTTCTTCAAGTAAGTTTTTGAACGACACTAGCCATGAAAACCATCCGGGGCGTACTGTGGGACAACGATGGCGTGCTGGTCGATACCGAACAGCTGTTTTACGAAAGCAACCGCGACTTGCTCTTGCCCTACGGCATAGAGCTGACGCCGAAGCAATTCTTTGACTGGTTCCTGGACAATAACTATGGCGCCTGGCATCTGCTGCTGGGGCAGGGCCACGCCATCGAACTGGTCGAGCGCCTGCGGGCCGAGCGCACCGTGCTGTTTGCGCAACGCTTGCGCCAGGCGGGCCAGCTGGCCATCCCCGGCATCGGGCAAGTGCTGGCGGCGCTGCGCCCGCACGTGGCCATGGGCGTGGTCACCAGTGCCTACGAACAGCATTTCCGCATCAGCCATGCGGCCACGGGCTTGCTGAGCCACTTCGACTTCGTGCTGACGCGCGAAATGTATGGCGAAAGCAAGCCGGCGCCCGACGGTTACCAGCTGGGCTTGCAGCGCCTGGGGCTGGCCGCCGCCGACTGCGTGGCCGTGGAAGACTCGCCGCGCGGCTTGCGCGCCGCCAGGGCGGCCGGGCTGGAATGCATCGTCGTGCGCAATCCCATGAACCGTCACCACGCGTTTGACGACGCTTTTTGCGTGGTCGATTCCAACGCCGAGCTGGGCGAAGTACTGGCCTCGTTCGTGCCCGGCATGGCGCCAGCGCGCCCGCTGCCATCTCGGAAATTAGAGGCCTTCCTCTGATACGGCTTGCCGGCATGCCATTACAATTGCCTATCGCATTCACCGGCCTCGTCCCACGATGACCCTCCCGCAACTGCACTTTGCCCACGCCAACAGTTATCCTGCCGGCACCTACCGCAAGCTGTTCGGCTTGCTGGGCCAGCACTACAACGTGCAGGCGCTCGACATGCATGCGCATGACCCGGATTATCCCGTCAGCACGGGCTGGCCCGAGCTGGTGCGCGAGTACATCGACGACCTGGAGCGCCGCTACAGCGCGCCCGTGATTCTCGTCGGCCATTCGCTGGGCGGCATGCTCAGCGTGATGGTGGCCAAGCAGCGGCCCGACCTGGTGCGTTGCGTGGTCTTGCTCGATTCGCCCGTGGTGGCGGGCTGGCGCGCCTTGCTGGTGCGCCTGGCGCGCAACACGGCGCTGGGCGAGCGTTTTTCCCCCTCGCGTTTTTCCGCCAAGCGGCGCAAGCTGTGGCCTGATGCGCAAGCGGCCTATGAACACTTCGCGGCCAAGGACATGTTCGCCATCTGGGCGCCGCAAGTCTTGCGCGACTACATCGACAGCGGCCTGGTTCCCCATCCTGAAGGGGTGCAGCTGCGGTTTACGCGCGAAGTGGAAACACAGGTCTACCGCAGCTTGCCGCACCATATCGGCGGCCTCGTCAAGGATGGGTTTCCCGTGCCCATCGGCTTTATCGGCGGCACGGAATCGGTGGAATGCCGCCAGGCGGGGCTGACGGCCACGCACAAGCTGGTCGGCAAGTTTTTCCGCCAGGTGCCGGGCGGGCATCTGTTTCCCATGGAAAACCCGGAACTGACGGCGCAAGTGGTGCGCGAGATGATCACGGCATTGCTGGCGAAACAATAGCCTTCCGCCAAGGATTTTCAGGGGATGGGGGCCAACAGCGGCGGATTTTCGCGTAAAATCCTGCCATTCGGGCCGCGCCTGCACTTGGCGCGCCGCCCCAGCCATTCGATATTCTAGAAAGATACCCCTGCGATGACGATTAAAAGCGATAAATGGATACGCCGCATGGCGGAAACAACGGGCATGATCGAGCCGTTCGAACCGGGCCAGGTCAAGGAACGCGACGGCAACCGCATCGTTTCCTACGGCACTTCCAGCTATGGCTATGACATCCGCTGCGCCGACGAGTTCAAGCTGTTCACGAATATTAATACCACCATCGTCGACCCGAAGGATTTTGACGCAAACAACTTCGTCGATGTGTCGGGCAAGGGCTATTGCATCATCCCGCCGAATTCGTTCGCGCTGGCCCGTACCGTGGAATATTTCCGCATTCCCCGCAACGTATTGACGATTTGCCTGGGCAAGAGCACCTATGCGCGCTGCGGCATCATCGTCAACGTCACCCCGTTCGAACCGGAATGGGAAGGCTATGTGACCCTGGAGTTTTCGAATACGACACCGTTGCCGGCGAAAATCTATGCCAACGAAGGCGTGGCGCAAGTGCTGTTCTTCGAATCCGACGAAGTGTGTGAAACCTCGTACAAGGACCGCGGCGGCAAATACCAGGGCCAGGTGGGCGTGACCCTGCCGAAGACCTGATTGATTGCTTGAACGGGCAGGGCGCCAGTCCTGCTCTAATATTGTTTCAGCAGCCACGCTTTCAGCGCGGCGGACGCCTGATACAGTGGAACATGGCCGCGCAGCAGGATTTGCGCGCTGCGCCGGTAAGCCGCGCTATCGATGGCGATGTTGCCCGTCGCCCCGTCCTGACGGGCCACGATGATGGTGTCCAGGATGCCGGCCGGGTTGGCTATGCCCACGGCGATCTCCGTGTCCGCCGCTCCCACGGCTTCGATGCCGCGCGCCAGCGTATGCGCCACCGTGCCCGGGATCAAACAGGCGGCCGCCAGGCAGCAGCCGCCCGAAACGGCCAGCGAGGCGTGGCCCGCCTGCGGCGTAAAGTAACGCACCGCAATATTTCCTTCTCCTGATGCCGGCCCCACGATGCAGAACTTGGGGATGGTTTCGCTGCGTTCCAGCTCTTCCAAGGTCATCGACCCGCCATCGCGCTTGCGCAAGTCCATCAGCAGTCCCGCCGCGCTCCACACCTGGCGGATCGCCTGCATGAAAGCCGTGTCCGCTTCCAGTTCCGCGATGGACTCATGCGCCGTCTTGCCGAACTGGCTCGCTGGCGCGATGACCATGGGCACGGCCACATCCACGCACGAGACCGCATAACCGTGCACCACATCCTGCGCATTGCCTGTTGGTAATAATTTGCCCGTCTTGGCGCCTGCCGGCTGCTGCAGGAACAGGTCCACGCGGGGGAATTTACCGGTCACGCCGGGAATGCCGGCGGCCGTAAAGCTGCCATCGAGTTCGCGCGCCATGCGCGAGGTGGTGATGACGCCCGTGTTCGTGTTGCGGATATCGACGTCGTGCGCGCCGATGGCCAGCGCCTCGATCACACCGCTGTCCAGGCCCCACAGTTGCAGGGCGGATGACATATTGCCGCAGTTCACGCTCCAGTCGATATCGCCGTGCTCGCCGGCCAGCTGCGCCAGGGTGCTGACCAGGCGCGGCTGGCCCGCATGCTGTTCCACCTCGGCGAGGAAGACTTTATTGCTGGTGGGCGCGCCCCGTCCCAGGCCCGTGATTTGCCGGTTGCCCGGCTGCCGCCCGGACTGGGGCACGCCCATCAGGTGGCGCAGCAATTCCTCGCGCAGCGTTTGTTCGGCCGGCACGCAGGCCGCGTGCAAGACCAGGCCCGTCGACGTGCCGCCACGCATGTGGTGGACGGGAAACTCGATCACGCCGCAGCGCTGGCGGGGCACGAGGTCGGGCAGGGCGGGCAGCAGGGGCGTCGTCATCATGGATCGTGGTCAAGGCAGGAAGCGCCAGTGTGCCAGTTTTTCTTGCTGGTGTGCAATCGGATGGTGCGCGCGTCGTCTTTACATGGCTTTACCCGCCTTTACACTTGCCGCCCTGTATTGAGTACCTTGCGCGCCGATAATAAGGTATTGAATGATCAGGGAGGCAGTATGGTAGCGGCAATCGGTTCCAGCAGCGCAGTCAGCGCGGCCAGTGGCGCCAGTGCGGGCAGCAGTGCGCAGATCGCGGCGCTGCAAAAGCAGATCACGGCGGCGCAAAAGCAGTTGACGGAGTCGCAGAAGGGCGAGCAGACGGACGCGTCGCAAAAGCTGCAGCAGCAGCTGGCGCAGCAAATTCAGGCCTTGCAGGCGCAAATTGCTCAGTTGCAAGCGGCGGCCGCGCAGCAGGCGGCGCAACAGGATACGCAGACGGCCAGCAGCGCCGACACGGCGGCCAGTCCCGCCAAGTCCGCCTCGTCCATGCTGGGCAGTATCATCGATACCCAGGCGTAAGCAAGTCTCGGGCAATACTCGCCGCCAGCTCAGTCTGGCGCTTTGACGGGCAGCAGCATTTCCACGCACAGCCCGCCGCCGCTGCGCAAGCTGGCGCCGATGCGGCCGCCATGGGCGCCGATGACGTGCTGGGCGATGGCCAGGCCCAGGCCGTGGCCGTCCGTGCTGTGCTGGGTATTGCTGGCACGGAAGAACGGCTGAAAGATGCTGGCCAGGTCCGCGCTGGCCACGCCGGGGCCGTGGTCCAGCACGGCGATGCGCAGCAGATCCTGCTTGCCGTCATGCAGGCGCGACAGCTTTACTTCCACCGTGCCGCCATCGGGACTGTGCTTGACGGCATTGCGCACCACGTTTTCCACGGCGCGCGCCAGCAGTTCGGGCCGGCCCGTGACAGCGGCGCCGGCGCTGGCCGCGTCGCCCGCCAGGGCGATGTCCACCTGGCGCGCCTTCGCTTCGTAGCGGGCGTCTTCCAGAATGTCGTGCAGCAGCTCGGCAATGTCGACGTCTTCGCTGAGCGGGGAGCCGGCCCCCGCTTCCAGCCGCGACAGGGTCAGCAGTTCGCCGATCAGCTTGTCCATGCGTTCGCTTTCGCGCTCGATGCGCTGCATCGAAGCGTCCATCTTGTCCGGCTGCTGGTGCGCCAGGCCGATGGCGGCCTGCAAGCGCGCCAGCGGCGAGCGCAGTTCGTGCGACACGTCATGCAGCAAGCGCGTCTGGCTCTCCATGAGATGGCGCAAACGGCCCGTCATGCGGTCGAAATCGCGGCCCAGGTCCGTCAATTCATCGCCGCGCTTGCCGCTGGCGTGAAAACGGGGCGCCAGGTCGCCGTGCGAGGCGGCCTCGAACGCTTGCCGCAAGTCGCGGATGGGGCGCGCAAAATACCAGGCCAGCAAGAAGGCGAACAGCAGGCTGGCGGCGATGGCGGCGCCCAGGGGAATGAAGGTGCGGTAGGGGCTGTCCATGCGCGGGCCGGGCGGCATGCCGCGGCCGAATTCGCCGCGTGGCGGCGCCGTGCCCGCTTCCCTGGGCCGTGGGCCGGGTCCCATGGCGCGCGGGCCGCTCAGGGTGACGGCATTGAGGGTGTCGCGCGCGGCGCCCGCCTCGGCATTGCGGAAGCGTTCGGACGAGGGCAGGAACAGCAGATAGCGCTGGCCGTCGCTGCCCGTGACCGTGCGCACGACGGGATGGGGCTGGCTTTGCTCCAGCATGGCGCGCGCCTTGTTCAGCATGGCGGGATGCACCGCGCGGCCCATCAGTTCGTGTCCGCGTCCATCGACGGCAAACACGCGCATGCGCTCGAGCTTGCCCAGGAATTGCCGCAAGGCCTCGCTGCCGCCCGCTTCCAGGGTGGCGCTGGCGGCCTCGATGATCATTTGCGCGGGGGGGCTGGTGTCGATGTCGAGGGCCCGTTCCTGTTGTGCCGCCCGGTTTTTCAGCCAGAACGTGCCGCCGATGCCGATGGTGGCCGTCACTTGCGCCAGCATGATGCACAGAAAAAATTTCCAGAACAGACGCCCCACGCTTACTCCTTGATCAGCTGGTAGCCGAGACGGTACACGGTCTGCAGGCAGGAGCGGCCGTCGGCCAGGGTGCCCAGTTTGCGGCGCAGGCTGCTCAAGTGCACGTCGATATTGCGGTCGAAGCGGGCCATGGGCCGGCCCAGGCCCAGTTCGGACAGTTGATTCTTGCTCACGGGCTTGCCGGCATGGCGCACCAGCACTTCCAGCAAGTTAAATTCCGTGCTCGTCAGCTCCAGGTGGGTGCCGGCCCAGGAAATGCGGCGCTGTTCGGGCCACATCGTCAGTTGTCCCACGGTCAGCGGTGCCATGCCCGTGCTGTCGTGCGGCGCCGCCTGCGCGCGGCGCAGGATGGCGCGGATGCGCGCCGTCAGCTCGCGCGGCGTGCACGGTTTGGTCACGTAATCGTCGGCGCCCAGCTCCAGGCCCACGATGCGGTCCGTGTCGTCGCCGCGCGCCGTCAGCATCAGGATGGGCAGGTTGCTGCCGGTGCGGATGCGGCGCAGGGTTTCCAGGCCATTCATGCGCGGCATCATGACGTCGAGGATGGCGATGGCGTACAGGCCCGTCAGCGCTTCGGCCGCGCCGCTTTCGCCGTCATGCACGGCGCGGGCGTCAAAACCTTCCTGCGTCAGGTATTCCTGGAACATGCCGACCAGTTCCACGTCGTCATCGATTAACAAAACCTTGCTCATGCCTGTGCTTTTTCGGGTGAATATCGCCCGATGATAGCAGTCAACAGGGGCGCTTCAGGGCCCTTTTACCCGCTTTTACATACGTCTGCTTACACTCCCGCACCTTCCTTTACACGCTTTTACGCGGCCCTAACGTTGCTTTACACGCCAGACGCCGACAATCAGGACTGATCGTCACGAAAGGAAAACCGATGAAATACCTGAGTATTGTCCTGTCCCTGTTGCTGCTGTCCGCCTGCAGCATGCCGCTGGTCGCCCTGGCGCAGCAAGAATTAGCACCGGATGGCCCGCCGCCGCGCGCCATGCCAGGGCCGGCGTTCCTGCGCGGCATCGAATTGAGCGAAGCGCAGCAGGACAAGGTCTTCGCCGCCACCTATGCCCAGGCGCCCCTGCTGCGGGAGCAGGAAAAGATCGCCTTCAAGGCCCATGCGCAGTTGCGCGAGCTGGCCGCATCCGATGCCTACGACGATGCGAAGGCCGGTGCGCTGGCCAGCACGGCGGCGCAAGCCATGGCGACGATCAGCTTGCTGCAGGCGCGGCTGGAGCAGCAATTGCTGGCCGTGCTGACGCCGGAACAGCGCCAGCAGGCGCGGCAGCGGCGCGACAGCTGGCAGGGTCCGCGCGACCTCCGACGCTCCGAGTAAGCGGCAGGCGCAAGCACAGGGAGAGTCAGCATGCGCATCCATGCCTTGCGTCCGGGCAGCAGCTTGCAGACGCTCTCGCGACATGCGTCACAGGCGCTGTATCTGTGCGCCAGCCTGAATCCCGCCTTGGCCGGCTTGCCCTACTTGATGGAGTATGTATGGAATTACATGATCACGGTCTGGCATCCGACCTCGAAATGATGCGGCAGGCGGCCGAGCGGCGGCAAGTCCTGCGCTGGCTGCTGGCCGGCGCCGCCACCTTGCCTTTGATGAGCTGCGGCGGCGGCACGGACGCCGGCGGCATGGCCGCGGGCGGCACCGGCACCGTCACGCTACCGTCCACGGGCGCCTGCACGGTGATTCCCGAGGAAACGGGCGGGCCGTATCCGGCCGACGGCACGAATACGTATGGCGGCAGCATCATCAATGTGCTGAACCAGTCGGGCGTGGTGCGCAGCGATATCCGCGCCAGTTTCAATGGCGCCACTAGTGTGGCGGCGGGCGTGCCGCTCACCATCCAGTTGCAGCTGCTTAACGCCAGCGGCGGCTGCGCCAGCCTGGCCGGTTATGCCGTCTACCTGTGGCATTGCGACCGCGAAGGCCTGTATTCGCTGTATTCGAGCGGCGTGACGGCGCAAAATTACCTGCGCGGCGTGCAGGAAACGGACAGCGCCGGCAAGCTGGCCTTTACGACCATCTTTCCTGGCTGCTACGCGGGGCGCATGCCGCACGTGCATTTGGAGGTGTATCCCAGCCTGGCCAAGGCGGCCAGTGCCGCGAACCGCATCAAGACCTCGCAATTCACGTTCCCAATGGCAACGTTGAACGAGGCTTATGCGGCCAGCGGCTACACGGCCAGCGTGCGCAACCTGGCGCAGATCAGCTATCCCACCGACAATGTCTTCAGCGACGGCACCAGCCTGCAGATGGCCGCAGTGACGGGCAATGCCACGGACGGCTACGTCGTCACCTTGACGATTGCCGTGAACGGTTAAGTTGCTGTCATGAAGCCCAGGTCGCGCCGGCTGAAGTTGCCGATGTTCGGGAACACCTCGGCCAGCTGGCTGTCAGCCACGCCGAACCACTTCGCCAGGGTGGCGCCGTACTGGTCGACGGAGGTGGTCGGCAGCAGGGCGCCGGAACCGACGTCCAGCTCATGGCCCAGGCCCGTTGTGGGGAAGGCGCCGTAGATGTCGCGGCCCTTGACGGCGCCGCCCACGACAAAGTGGTGGGCGCCCCAGCCGTGATCCGTGCCGTCGCCGTTGCTGCTGAAGGTGCGGCCGAAGTCCGACGCCGTAAACGTCGTCACCTGGCGCCGCAGGTCCGTGCCCTGCAGCGCCGCCAGGACTGTGTCGAAGTAGGCGAGCGCATGGGCCAGGCGGGCCATCAGGTCGCCATGCAGCTCCTTTTGGCGGTCATGCGTGTCGAAACTGCCCAAGGTCACATAAAACACTTGCCGTTTCGCCCCCAGGGGGCCGCGCCCGCCGATGATGCGCGCCACGGTCTGCAATTGCACGGCCAGCGGATTGACGCCGGACGCGCCCGTGTTCGGATTGACGTAGGGCGGGGGATTGGGCACGCCGCCCGCGCCGGCGGCCAGCATGGCGCCGCTGAGGATGCTCTGGCTGGAAATGGCGCGCTGCACGACGGCCACGTGTTCCTGTTCGATCAGGTCGCTGCCCGCATCGTTGATGATGGCTTGCAAGGCGCCCGCGCCGCCCGTGCTGCCATACAGGCTGCCGCTCAGGCCGCGGATGGGCACGGCGCCCGACTGGCTCACCTGGAACTGGCGTACCTGGCGCCCGCTGAGGAAGATGGTGTTGCCCGCGGCGGAAATGGCCGTGAACATGGCATTCGTATTGCCCGCGCCGGCCACGTCGCCGATGCGCCCGCCCCAGCCCGTGCTGGCCCCTTCCGGCGAACCCGATTGCCACGTCGATTGCTGGTCGTTGTGCGAAAACAGCTTGGGCGGCAAGGCCACGCTGCCGGCCTTGTACTGCGCCAGGGTGGCGGGCTGGATCAGGGTGCCCACATTGGCCACGACGGCAGCGCGGCCATTGTCGAACAGGTCTTTCAGGGGCGCGAGCTGGGGATGCAGGGCGAAGGCGCGGCCCGTTTGCGCAGTCGCGGGCACGATGGGCAAGACGCCGCCCGTCTCGCCCACGCCGGGCAGATGAATGGAATCGGCGGCGCCCGTGTTGCGCAGGCGCGTGTATTCATTCCATGACGTGGGATCGGTGGCCAGCACCGTGTTGAAGGCGTCGTTGCCGCCGGCCATGAACAGGCACACCATGGCCTTGTAGTCGCCGGCCGATTGCGCGGCGGCGTTGCCCATGGCGGCCAGGTTCATGGCGAACGGCGCGGCCGTGGTGCCGGCCAGGCTCAGGATGGAACCGAGGAAGCGGCGGCGGGAAAAGGGGAAGTTTTGCATGTGATCGCTCTTACTTTTGTACCAGGTAGGCCGGCGAGGCCATGGTCAGGAAAATGGCCAGCTTGACGCGGTTGGCCTGGGCCGTGGCGACTTGCGCGGCATTGCTGGCCGTGGCCGCGGGGATGCTGATGCCATTGACGGCGGTCAGGATTTGTCCGCGCAGCCTGGCGGGCATGCTGCCATGCATCAGGAGCAGGTCGATGCGGTCGAGCAAGGCGCCCGTATCGGCGGCCAGCGCCAGTTCGTGCGTGTAGTCGGGTTTGATTTCGCGGGCTTCGCCCACGCCGCTATTGATGGCTTCCTGCATGAAGTTCAGATAGCCCGTCACCGATGGTTCGGACGTGTTCTGCAGCTCCGGCGCCACCAGGCCCGCGCTCGCCAGCGCGGAGTTGGGCGGCGTATAGGCGGGGCGGAAAAAACTGAAGACGGAGGCGGGATTCAAGGGACTCTGTCCCAGGCCGCTCAAGGGGTCGTCCAGGTAATAGATGCTGTAGCGGCCGCTGGCAGGCCTGGCATCGAAGGCGCGCATCCAGCCGGCCAGGCGCAGCAGTGGCTCGCGCAACTTGCCTGTGCGCAGGGTGGTGCCGCCTGGGGCGAGTGCCTCGGGATCGAGCAGCACGGCGCGGATGACGGCTTGCATGTCGCCGCGCACGCCGCTGCCATTGTTGGCAAACGCGGCGGCCACGCGGCCCACGTAAGCGGGGCTGGGATTGCTGCTGACCAGGCGCTGGATCAGCTGGCGGGCAAAGAACGGTCCCGCGTTCGGATGGTTGAACAGGGTGTCGAGCGCCAGTTTCAGGTCGGCCTGGCCGCTGCTGGCGCCGGAAATGCTCTGGCCCAGGAAGCGCTTGTCGCCGCTCGAATGAAAGGCCGCGTAGTTCTGCATCGGCTTCCAGTCGCGGTCGGGATCGGCGGTACTGCCATAGAAGCGCGCGGCGCTCTGGTCAGGACCGGCCCAGCTCCAGCCCGTAAAGACGCGCGCCAGGCCCGCCACGTCGTCGCGCGTGTAGGTCTCGATGGGCTTGCCGCCGGACAGTTTCAGGCTGCCGTCCGCATTCAGCTGGTACAAACCGATGGTAAACAGCTGCATCACTTCGCGCGCGAAGTTTTCATCGGGCGTGCGCGTGGCCGATTCCTTCTGGTTGCGCAGGTGCGACAGGTACAAGCCCATCATCGGATGCAGGGCCACGCCTTCCAGCAGATCGCGGAAGTTGCCAAAGGCACGCTGGCCCAGCATGTCGTAATAGCTGGCCACGCCACGCACTTGTGGGCGCACGGACTCATTCTGCATAGAAATGACAAAGATTTCCGACAGGGCGAAGGCCATGCGCTGGCGCAATTGATCCTCGCCGCGGATACCCTGCTGCCAGAAGGTTTCATACATCCCCGTAAAACCCACTTTTTGCCCGCCGGCCGCCTGCGCCGCCAGCATGGCGTCGATATATTTGCGGTGCAAAGTTTGCGGCTTGGAAAACTGGGCCTTGAACCAGGCGTCGCTGTCGCTGGCGGCCAGCGCATCGATGGCGGCCATATTGGGGCCAAATGTGGCGCGGCCCAGGAAACGCGACGCCTCCTGGCGCGTGAAGGTGGTGGCCGCCTGGCCGGCCGGTGGCGTGGTCAGGGGCGGCGGCGCGATGGTGTCGCCCGGCGCGGCGGTGCCGGGGGCTAGCGGATCGCCGGGGATGGCGGTCGCCGGCGGCACGATTGAGATGTCCGGGTTCTGGCTGGAGCCGGTCTTGCTGTCGCCGCCACCGCCGCAGGCGGAAAGCAGGCTGAACAAGATGGCGGCCAGCAAACGGCGCAAAGTAGAGTCAGTCATTTAGTTTCTTTCAGGCAATCAAATTCTAGCCCGTTAATTGTAGGCCTTGCCTACCAAAAACACGTTTTCAATTAAGTATTTACGTGTTGGCCACGTTTATTTTTGCCTGACGTTGGCGTGGTGTTGCGGTCATTTTCGCGGTGGTAGCGCGAACTTTATTTTTTAAAAATAAAAAATATTTTTTGCCGCTTGCGGGCACTGTGGCGCATAGGCGACGTAATCATTCCTGCCAATTAAGCTTGTTTGAAAGCTCATCTTGACAACGAAACTCGCTTCGCCGGAAACCATGGTTTTTATCCCATCGGCGAAACGCCGTTCGCCGTCGCGTCCCGCTTTCTCCAGCGCCTGGCTGGCATGGCCCTTGCGTCAGGCAGGCATGGGCCACCCGCCCGTCTTTCACCGGAGCCTGTCATGACCAGCCGCCTGCTCGCCTATCGTCCCGAAATGGAATTGCCGGAAGCGCCGGGCGTGCTGTCCCTGCAGCACGAAGATGAGCTGGCACTGGCGGCGCAATTGCTGGAATTGCAGGCACCGTCCCAGTTCGACACTTTCCTGGCGCGCCAGCTGCGCGCCACCGCGGCGGGCCAGCAAGTGCGCGGCACGCCGCTGGAAGGGCCGTTGCGCCAGCTGCTGGGCAAGGTGGTGGCGCCCCTGCTGCCCCTGCATGGCGGCTCGCCGCAGGCGCTCAAGCGGCGCGCCGCCCGCATCTTCGGCATGGAGCTGGAAGGATTGAGCCCGGAAGACAAGGAATTCGAACTGGCGCGCCAGGTCGTGCATCTGATCGATGCCGTCAATACGGCGCTGGCGCAGGACGGCGGTACGGGCGCGCGCGCGCCCAGGGCACGGGTGGAAACGGCCCTGTCGCAAGTGGCACGCAGCGTGGCGCCAGGCTTGCTCAGGCAGGCGGCGCAAGCGCCAGGGCGGGACGGTGGCCGCTGGCGCCGCGAGGGCGGGCACATCGTCGTGCTCGATTGTTAGCCGGACGGCCAGTTCGTCCGGCACTGTAGTGTCAACCGAGGTGCTAACTTTTAGGAGCTCATCATGCATGACTTAGATCGTACGACCCTGGAATACGGGCAGGAGATGTCCGGCTTTGAAGCGGAACAGTTCGAGTTTGGCCAAGGCGAGTGGAGCGGCGAGGGTGGCGCGAACGCCATGTTTTCCGAAGCCGAGGAAATGGAACTGGCCAATGAACTGCTGTCGGTCAGCAATGAAGCCGAACTGGAACAGTTTCTCGGCAATTTCCTGCGCAAGGCCGCCTCGGTGGCGGGCGGCATCATCAAGTCGCCCGTGGGCCAAGCCATCGGCGGCGTGCTCAAGGGCGTAGCGAAAAAGGCGATACCGCTGGCAGGCGGCGCCATCGGCGGCTATTTCGGCGGTCCGCTGGGGGCCAAGATCGGCAGCGGCCTGGCCTCGGCCGCCGGCAATGCGCTGGGGCTGGAAGCGGAGTCGTCGTCGAACGAAGACCGTGAATTCGAGGGTGCCAAGCAGTTCGTGCGCCTGGCCGCCGACACCGTCAACCGCGCCGCCCAGGCACGCGGTTCGGGCGACCCGCGCGCCATCGCCCAGGCGGCCGCCAGCGCGGCGGCGCGCCAGTTCGCGCCCGGCCTTCTGGGCCGCCCCGGCAGCCAGGTCGCCACGCAGAACGGCAGCGGCGCCGCTGCGGGCGGGGCCATGGCGCAGGGCGGCGCTGCAAGGGGCTCGGCGGGCATGCGCCCGTCCAGCGGGCGCTGGGCGCGCCAGGGCCACAAAATCGTCCTGTACGGCGTCTGACATCATGGCCATCGGCGCTTATGCTGCCTGGATGCTGGCGCAGGAGGCGCGCTCGCTGCTGACGCGGCTGGCGCGGCTGGAGCCGTTCGCGCTGATCGAGCCGACGGTGCTGGCGGCCGCCCTGATGCCCAGCGCCCAGTCGGCCATCGAAAGCCAGCTGGTGCAGGGACGGCGCGAATTGCGGCGCATGGTGGCCCAGTTCCAGCGCTGGCTGCGGCGCGAGCACGCCGATGGCGCCAGCATGGCCACCGCCGCCGAGGCGCAGCGCCGCTTCACCTTCCTGCGCCTGAAATTCAATGCCGCGCTGACCCAGTTCGACCTGTTCAACGAGGTCATCACGCAGCGCAGCGAGCACAAGACGGGCGTCTGGCTGGCCGGTCTCGACATCGTTGCCGCCGATGCGCTGGCGCTGCCCGGCAATGTGTACCAGGCGCCGCCCGTGATCTGCTACCTGGACCGGGGGCCGGGCGCGGCCATCCGCCGCGCGCGCACGCGCCTGCCGGGCGGCGGCGACAATCCCGTCGCCATCATCCGCCTGCCGCGCGAACGCATGATCGGCAGCAGCATCGCCTCGTCGCTGGTGCACGAGGTGGGCCACCAGGGCGCGGCGCTGCTGGACCTGGTGGCGTCCTTGCGGCCCGTGCTGCAAGCCATGCAGCATGGCGGCAGCGGTCTGGTGCACGTGTGGCAGCTGTGGGAGCGGTGGATTTCCGAGATCGTGGCCGATTTCTGGTCGCTGGCGCGGGTCGGCGTGGCCGCCACCCTGGGCCTGATCGGCGTGGTCAGCCTGCCGCGCGTGTTTGTCTTCCGCCTCAATATCGACGATCCCCATCCGGTGCCATGGCTGCGGGTGCGCCTGAGCTGCGCCATGGGGCGGGCCTTGTATCCGCATCCGCAATGGAACCAGCTGGAGCAGCTGTGGCTGTCGTACTACCCGCTGACGGGCTTGCCAGCGGCCCGGCAGCGGCTGCTGGCGCAGCTGCAGGACAGCATGGCAGCCCTGGTGGGCTTGCTGGTGCAGCACCGGCCACCGTCCTTGCGCGGCGGCTCGCTGGCCGAAGCCATGGCCGTGCACACACGCCAGCCCGCCACGCTGGCGCAGCTGTTCCGCAGCTGGAACCTGGCGCCGGCGCAGATGTACCAGGCCACGCCGACCCTGGTGTTCGCCGTGCTGGGCCAGGCGCGCGCCAGCGGCACCTTGAGTCCGGAAGACGAAAGCGAGCTGCTGGAACGGCTGCTGACTCACTGGGCCCTGCGCAGCACCCTGGACACGTCGGAACTGTGCGCCGATGTCGTGCGGCATGGCCGCCAGTCCGGCAGGCCGCTGCCGCCCCTGGTATCCCGTTTGATTATCCATTGAGGAGAATGACATGAGCAGCAAGATGAGCAGCAATATGGGTGGCAAGAACAGGGGGGCGGGCCAGGCGGGTCCGAAACATCACGGCGGCAGCATCGCTGTCACCGTCCACGAGCAGGACAGCGGGGCCATGGTCGTCAATGCCGCCATCAGCCTGTACCGGGGAGCCGAGGCGGATTGCCACAACTTCAATGCCGCCGCCTGGGTGCCCGATCCCGCCATGCTGGTGGGTGTGCGCTGGACGGATGGGCGTGGCAGCACCGTGTTTACCGACTTGATGACGGGCAGTTACGTGGGGGTGTATGGCAATTTCCCCGCCACGCCGCCCCAGTGCGTGACGGTGCAGGCAGGCTGCAGCGCCGTATTGTGCTTCACGCCCCACCTCAATCCGCAGGTCGCGCTGGCGTTTGAAACGGCCGACTGCCATCCCAGCGACTGTCAGTTCGGCAGGGTGGGCGACCGCGCCATCGCCACCGTCTCGTTTGACGGCGATCAAAGCGCCGACGGGCGCGACCAGGTGCAGGTGCTGGCCGCCTCGCCGTGGGTACCCATGCGCGGCACGCCGAACGCGTTTTCCACGCCCGTGCGGCGTGCCGGCATGCACCGTTTCATGGCGCAGATGATGCTGTCGCAGCGTCCCGAACTGCGCAGCGCCTTGCCCGTGCCGGAGGGACTGAGCCCGAACGCCATGCTGGCGCTCGATGCGGAATACGAAACGGAAGAGCGCCAGCCGCAGCCCATCACCGGCAACGTGGGCGTATCGCTGACCCGCACGGAAACGGAACCGACGGAAGACTTGCCGCTGTGGACCTTGATACGCAACAGTACCGAGGCGATGTCGTTTACGAATTACCTGCATTTCATGGACAGCCTGTTTTGCAGCGACCTGGCCAGTGTACGGGGCTTCGAGCAGGAACGCTTCGTGAAAAAGGCCGACATGTTCCAGCAGCTCAAGCAGCGCCGCGCGCTGCCGTTTTCCGACTCCGACTCCTACCGCGTGCTGAAAGTGGCGACGGAAGCGTTCGTGATGGTCAATTGCGGCGTGCTGAACCAGCCGCTGGCCTTCAATCCGGCCGAGGACAACGCCTACCTGGACCGCCGCGACATACCGCAAGGGCGCGACCTGGAAACCGTGCTGCGCCACGACTACCTGGAAAACGTCGACGGCTTCCAGACCTTGCCCTACCTGGCCGTGATCCGCCGCAAGCTGCCCGACATCCCCATCAGCATCCCGCGGGGCCAGGAAGGCGAGGTCGACCTGTGCTTTGGCATCATCCAGGAAAAGCTGGCCAATCCTTGCCTGCTGGAACTGATCTGGTCGTACTGGCATGAAGAGGGCATGCTGGTGCAGACCATGAACGCCATCGCGCAGCGCTTCCAGAACCTGCGCGCGCCGGGCAACCATCTCGATCCTTTGTCGAACACGGAAATCGACATGCTGCGGCCGCTGAATAATTTACTCTGGGGATACACGCAGGATGAACAGCACCGGTTGACCGTGATGCGCCGCAATTACGAGTACGACCACCATTACGGCGTGCGCCTCGATGGCAAGGCGGTCCAGCACTTCCGGCCAGCCGACAGCCGCTCGAAATTCCTGGAAGCCTTCCACCATCTGCTGCGCCTGCTGACCTCGTTCTACAAGCAGGATGACGACACCACCGTGAAGGCGGACGCCTTTCCCGTGCTGAATGCCTTGAAGGAAATCCACCTGATCCTGTCGCAGGGCGCGCACAACCAGTTCGGCGACTTGCCGTCGACGGCGCGCATCGAGATGCTGATGCAGCAATGGATGCTGGCGCGCCCCGAGTTCCGCGAATTTTTACCGACGCGCGTGATGGTGGCGTATCCGGAACCGTGGATGGACCGGGTCGATGCCATGAAGAAACTGCAGGGCTGGACGGATACGAGCGTCATGCATTTCCGTAACCTGGCCATCTTTGGCGAGCAATTGCTGCTGTCTGTGCGCTACGGCAACTGGAGCGACATCTATGAACCCACGCAGGCGTTCAACTGGGCGCGCTTCTGGCGGCCGCAAGTGCAAGGCTATATCCACGGCTACCGCGCCGCCACCGGGGTCGATCTGTCCGTCGACAGCAGCGACCCGGTGGTCGAATCGACGATGCCCTCGGTGTTGCTGCGCCAGCGCCTGAGCCAGCAGCTGCGCAGCGTCTAGGGCGGGAGCGGGGCGCGTGCATGCTCGACTTTACCAGTGCCCTGTACCTGGGCATGCGCCATCCGGCGGCCCAGCTGACGCCGTGGAGCAGCCTGACCCTGGGCCAGCCGGCCGCGCTGCGGGAGCCGCCCGGTGCGCAAGTCCTGGCGGCGGGCCTGGCTGCCCTGCAAGGCTGCGAGGCCGCCTGCGTGTTGCCGTCGACCCTGCACCTGTTCTGGGACCTGTTCGGCATGCTGGCTGCCGAGCGGCTGGTGATCCTCGTCGATGGCGGCAGCTACGCCATCGCGCGCTGGGGCGCCGAGCGGGCGCAGGCGCTGGGTTTGCCGCTGCGATTGTTTCCCAACGGCGAGATGACGGCGCTGCGGCGCCTGGTGGCGGCCTGGGGCAGGCAGGGGCGGCGTCCATTGATCCTGGCCGACGGCTATGTGCCGGGCAGTGAACAGGTCTTGCCGCTGGCCGCTTATGCGGCCCTGGCGCGCCAGGGCGGCGGCTATCTGCTGCTGGACGACACGCAGGTGCTGGGCGTGGCGGGCGCGCACGGTGGCGGCTCGGCGCGGCTGCACGGCTTGCGGGGCGCTTGCGACAAGGCGGGCGGCCACCTGATCGTCGGCGCCTCGCTGGCCAAGGGCTTTGGCGTGCCGCTGGCCGTGCTGGCAGGCAGCGGCGGCCTGTTGCGGCGTTTCGCGGCGCACAGCCAGACGCGCGTGCATGCCAGTCCGCCGTCGGCCGCCGTGCTGGCCGCCGCGCAGCGGGCCATGGCGCTCAATGCGCGCCATGGCGATGCCCTGCGCGCCACCCTGGCGGACCGGGTGGCGCAATGGCGCAACGGAATGGCGGCGGCCGGCATCGCTTGCCGGGGCGGCAGCTTTCCCGTGCAGCGCCTGCCCGGGCGCGCCCATTTGCAGCAAGCCTTGCGGGCGGCGGGCGTGCTGGCGCTGGCGCAAGCGGGGGACGGTCCCGGTGCGCTGACTTTTCTGCTGCGGGCCGATCATACGCCCCGGCAACTGGAGCAGGCGATGGATTTGCTTGAACATCACATCAGGAGGCGATATGAACGACGCGTTTGAAATGCTGCCCTTTGCCGGGCAAGCGGGAGCGGCAGGCGAATACGAGTGGGCGCAGGAGCAGGAGTGGGCGCAGGAGGGCGAATCCGAGTCCGAGTGGGAAGGCGAGCGCTGGCACCCCGGTAGCGGGCGCTATGGCGGCGGCGTGCGGGTGCGGCCGCCGTTGCGCGGCCCGCGCCGCCCCATGCCGCCACGCTACCAGGCGAATCCGGCGCGCCGTCCCCCGCGCCCCGCGCCGCCGTTCTTTCCCTACCTGCCGCCGCGCTACCGGGGCTGGGGCGGCTATGCCCCCGTCTACCCGGCCATCTATCCATCGGCCTATCCCGTGGCGGAACCCGCGTTTGGCGACCAGCAGGAGCCGGAACCTGATCAGGACCAGGGGCAGGACGACGGCCAGCAGCAGGGCGAAATCCCGCCAACCCTGGCCGGCACCATGGGCCGGGTGCCGGAAGCGGCCGCCCTGAATTACCTGGCGCTGGGGACGCTGGCCAATGCCCTGCGCGACCCGAATGGCCGGGGGCCGGGCCTGTATGTGATCGAGTTCGATGCGGGTGGGCGGCGCCGCGCCTACAGCGGCCAGACGGACGACCTGCACCGGCGTTTGCTGCAGCACCGGCTGTGCGGCCAGATGATGGGGGTGGACCTGAGCGGGCACCAGGTGTATGTGGCGCCCCTGTCCTCGGCGGCGCAGCGGCGCCGCATCGAGCAGCGCATCCACGACGACATGTTCGCCAACCAGCGCGGCGTGCTGACCAACCAGCGGCGCGAACTGGAACTGGCCGTGCTCGGTGAAATGTGGAGCTGAATGTGGGCCTGACAGCCACGCCTTGATCACAGGAAGGAGAGCATCATGCACCAACTCGAATGCGCATGCGCGCAATGCCGGCAGCGGGCCGGCGCCGCGTTTGAAGTGCTGGAATTCGGCCAGGACTGGCCCGGCAAGGGCACGGCGCCGGCCGTCTTCGGCGAAGAGGAAGAACTGCAGCTGGCCATGGAATTGCTGGAAGTGATCAGCGAGGAGGAGCTGGAGCAGTTTCTCGGCAATGTCTTCAAGAGCGTATGGAAGGGCGTCAAGAAAGTGGGTTCCACCATCGCCAAGGTGGCCAAGCCCTTGGGCGGCGCCTTGAAGGCCGTGGCCAAGACGGCCTTGCCCTTTGTCGGCGGCGCTCTCGGTTCGATGATACCGATACCGGGCGTGGGCACGGCGCTCGGTTCTGCCCTGGGGCGCGCGGCCAGCGATGCGCTGGAGCTGGAAATGGAGAGCGAAGCGCCGGCCGACCGCGAACTGGAGATGGCGCGCCGCTTCGTGCGCATCGCCGGGCAGGCGGCGCGATTGGCGGCCGACGGCGATGGCAGTGCGCGCGCCGTGGAAAGCGCGCTGACGCGGGCCCTGCACCAGCAATTGCCGCAGTTCCGCTCGCCTGCGCCGCAACAGGAAGAGGAAAGCGGGCGTTGGCGCCGGCGCGGCAACCGCATCGTCGTCATGGGCGACTGGAACTGAGCGCAGGGAGGCGGCCATGGCGCTGGTCATCGATTGCCACTGCCATGCGGGACCCGGCGACGGCTTGAGCGGGCCGTGGGACAGCGATGCGCCGCTGCAATCCTATCTGCGCCGGGCCCAGGCGGCCGGCATCGTCCGCAGCGTGCTGTTCGCCGCCTTCCACTCCGATTATGCGATCGCCAACCACGGCGTGGCGCGCCTGGTCGCCTCCGATCCGCAGCGTTTTTATGGCTTTGCCTTCGTGCATGCGCGGCGCGACCGGGGCCGCATCATGGACCTGGTGCGCACGGCTGTCGAACGCTATGGTTTTGTTGGCATCAAGGCGCACCGGTTTGACGCGCGCATCAGCGGCGAAGTGTGCGACGCGGCCCGTTTCTTCGGCTTGCCCGTGCTGTACGACCCGGCCGGCGAGGTGGCCGTGGCCGAACTGCTGGCGCAGCAGTATCCCGACGTCAACTTCATCCTGCCCCACCTGGGCAGCTTCAGCGACGACTGGGCGGCGCAGCTGGCGCTGATCGACCATCTGGTACGCCACCGCAACATCCATACGGACAGCTCGGGCGTGCGCCGCTACGACTTGCTGGAGCAGGCCGTGCGCCGCGCGGGGCCGCACAAGGTTTTGTTCGGTTCGGATGGCCCCTGGCTGCATCCGGGGCTGGAATTGCACAAGATTCACTTGCTGGGCTTGCCGCCGCGCGATGCGGACCTGATCACGGGCGGCAATTTCTTGCGGCTGGCGGGGCTGGCATGAGGCAGATCACAGGGCGGCTGGCGCGGACAGCGGTGTAGCGGCAGCCGCCGCTTGCGCCGCGCAGGCGGCCGCCTTGCGGCGTATCTGCAGGGCGCGGTCCGTCACGCCCAGGCGGGCGGCGGCGCGCTGGTTGTTGCCGTGCTCCTCGGCCAGCACCAGGCGGATGGCCACGTCGGTGGCGCAGCGCGTGATGTGCGACAGCTTGCAGCCCTGGGCCAGGGCCCGCCGCACGGCCGCTTCGAAATGCTGGTCGGGCCAGAGCGGCGCCAGCAGCCGCTCGTCGGGCGGCAGGGCGCCGATGGTGATGGGGCCGGGACCGCAATGGCGGTGCCAGATGCGCGTGACGGTCTGGCGCAGGTCGCGCACATTGCCCGGATAGTCGCGCAGCAGCAGGTATTCGCGCACGGCGGCGTCCAGCGGGGGCGGCTCTTGTTGCGCCAGTTCGGCGAGGAAATGCCGGGCCAGCGGCAGGATGTCGTCCTGGCGCTCGCGCAGGGGCGGGGTCTGGCAACGCCAGCCGGCGATGCGGTAATACAGGTCGGCGCGGAAGGCGCCGCGCGCCACTTCGTCTTCCAGTTCGCGGTTGGTGGCGCAGACGAGGCGAAACTGGGTGGGCTGCCAGGTATTGCCGCCCACGCGCTTGTATTTGCGCTCCTGGATGGCGCGCAACAGCTGCGCCTGCAGCGGCAGCGGCAGTTCGCCCACTTCATCGAGGAAGAGCACGCCGCCGTCGGCGAGGGCGAAAGCGCCGTCGCGCGCGGCCGCCGCACCCGTAAAGGCGCCCCGTTCATGGCCGAACAGTTCGCTGCCAGCCAGGTCCGGCGACAGGGTGGTGCAGTCGAGGATGGTGAAGTCGCCGCTGCAGTTACTGAGGCGGTGGATCAGTTGCGCCAGTAAATCCTTGCCCGTGCCCGTCTCGCCCGTGATCAGCATCGAGGCCTGGCTGAAGGCGGCCATTTCCACCACCTGGTGCAGCAGGGTGGTCCAGGCCGCGCTGTCGCCCACCAGCTGCCGGCGCACGGCGCCGGACGCCAGCAGCTGCGCCACGGCTTGCCAGCGCTGCAGGCGCGCCAGCACCTGGCCCGCATCGATGCTGCCCACTGGCCACAGCAGCACGTCGAGCGCGCCAGCGGCCAGCAGGGCGCGCTTTTGCGCGCAGCTGGGTGGCTGGCCGCAGGCGGCAATGGCCAGCACGCGCGCATGGCCGCACAGCGCCGGCAGCGCCTGCAGCAGCGCGGCGTCGGCCTCGGCAAACAGCACGATGCCCGCAGCGTCCTCCTCGCCATCGTGCCGCCGGGCTATAGTTACCTGAGCCTGCTTCAAGGCCGTCATCAGCAAGGCGCCACTGCCAGCCGCCGCCTGCTGCACGATTTCCAGCCACACCTTGAGCATCATATGCCAGCCATCACGAGGGCACGAGTCGCCCATCTTAGGAGTCCGATACCCCAGCCGTTTGATCTGGCACAAGCGTGCGCAGGAGGCGCACAATGAAAAACGCCGCCTGATGCACATCAGGCGGCGCTAAGCGGCATCACTGTTTTTGACGAACGTCACAAGAATGGCTAAAAACGTTCAGGGCAAGGCGCATTGCCGAAGACAGTACGAATAGTACGGCTAGGCAATGCAACGCCGCCATGGACGATTTTTAGACGTTCTCGTCCAACTTGACGCAGTCGACGAAATAGCCACGCTTACCATCGACTTCCCGTTTCACGAGACCATGCACATCCGTCTCGAAGCCCGGGAAGCGCTCGTTGAAGTCGCGCGCGAAGCGCAGGTAGTCGACGATGGTCTTGTTGAAGCGCTCGCCCGGGATCAGCAGCGGAATACCCGGTGGATACGGCGTCAGCAGGATGGACGTGATGCGGCCTTCCAGTTCGTCGATGGCCACGCGCTCGATTTCGCGGTGCGCCATCTTGGCGAACGCGTCCGAGGGCTTCATGGCGGGGATCATGTCCGACAGATACATTTCCGTCGTCAGGCGCGCCACGTCGTAAGCCTTGTAGAAATCGTGGATTTGCTGGCACAGGTCGCGCAAGCCCATTTTTTCGTAGCGCGGGTTGGCCGCCGCGAATTCCGGCAGGATGCGCCACATCGGCTGGTTCTTGTCGTAGTCGTCCTTGAATTGCTGCAAGGCCGTCAGCAAGGTATTCCAGCGGCCCTTGGTGATGCCGATCGTAAACATGATGAAGAACGAGTACAGGCCGCATTTTTCAATGATGACGCCGTGCTCGGCCAGGTATTTGGTGACGATGGACGCGGGAATGCCCGTGTCGCCGAACTGGCCGTCCAGCGACAGGCCCGGGTTGACGATGGTCGCCTTGATCGGGTCGAGCATGTTGAAGCCGGGAGCGAGGTCGCCGAAACCGTGCCAGTCATCCTCGGCGCGTATCATCCAGTCTTCCTGCTGGCCCATGCCTTCGTCGTTGAAGGTGGACGGACCCCATACCTGGAACCACCAGTCCTGGCCCCATTCCTGGTCGATCTTCTTCATGGCGCGGCGGAAATCGAGCGCTTCCATGATCGACTCTTCCACCAGGGCCGTACCGCCCGGCGCTTCCATCATGGCCGCGGCCACGTCGCACGAGGCGATGATGGAATACTGCGGCGAGGTCGAGGTGTGCATCAGGTAAGCCTCGTTGAAGGCATCCTGGTCCAGCTTGACCGTGTCCGATTCGCGCACGAGGATTTGCGAGGCCTGCGACAGGCCGGCCAGCAATTTGTGCGTGGACTGGGTCGAGAAGATCATCGATTCCTTGGCGCGCGGACGGTCCTTGCCGATGGCGTGCATATTCTTGTAGAAATCGTGGAAGGTGGCGTGCGGCAGCCATGCTTCATCGAAGTGCAGGGTGTCGATCTTGCCGTCCAGCATTTCGCGCAGGGTTTCCACGTTGTAGATCACGCCATCGTAGGTCGATTGCGTGATGGTGAGAATACGCGGCTTCTTGTTCTTCGCTTCGCGCGCGAACGGGTTTGCCTCGATCTTGCGGGCAATGCTTTCCGGCGTGAATTCATGCAGCGGGATAGGACCGATGATGCCCAGGTGATTGCGCGTCGGCATCAGGAACACGGGAATCGCGCCGCACATGATGATCGAGTGCAAGATCGACTTGTGGCAATTGCGGTCGACGACGACGATGTCGCCCGGTGCCACGGTCGAGTGCCACACCATCTTGTTCGAGGTCGACGTGCCGTTGGTGACGAAATAGCAATGGTCGGCATTGAAGATGCGCGCCGCATTGCGCTCGGACGCAGCGACAGGGCCCGTATGGTCGAGCAGCTGGCCCAGTTCCTCGACGGCGTTGCAGACGTCGGCGCGCAGCATGTTTTCACCGAAGAACTGGTGGAACATCTGGCCGATCGGCGACTTCAGGAAGGCCACGCCGCCCGAGTGGCCGGGGCAGTGCCACGAGTAGGAACCGTCGTTGGCGTAGTGCACCAGCGCGCGGAAGAACGGCGGCGACAGGCCGTCCAGGTACGATTTCGCTTCGCGGATGATGTGGCGCGCGACGAATTCCGGCGTATCTTCGAACATGTGGATGAAACCATGCAGTTCGCGCAGGATATCGTTGGGGATATGGCGCGAAGTGCGCGTCTCGCCATACAGATAAATAGGGATATCGGCGTTCTTGTAGCGGATTTCCTCGACGAAGGCGCGCAGCGATTTCAATGCATGGTCGGTTTCCTCGATGGAACCGCCGCCGAATTCTTCATCGTCGATCGACAGCACGAAGGCTGACGCGCGCGATTGTTGCTGGGCAAATTGCGACAAATCGCCGTAGCTGGTCACGCCCAGCACTTCCATGCCTTCTTTTTCCATTGCGGCGGCAAGGGCGCGAATACCCAGGCCGGACGTATTTTCAGAACGGAAATCCTCGTCAATGATGACGATGGGGAAACGAAATTTCATGCATGTCTCCAAAAAAGCAAGCCGCCCCTGACAGATGTGAAGGGGCGGACTAGGGCGCGACGGTCAGGCGGTCGTACAACCCGGCAGCCGCAGAAAAAAAATAAGAACGGGATTCTCGCAGAAATGCGGCGTCTGCGGGAAAAAAATATCGCATCAAAGCGTCACAAGCGTACGCTAGCGTGACGCATGGGTGTGACAGGGGTATTACAGCAACATGCTGGCTATCTATATCACCTTATCAGGCTTTGCGTTCCAGCGTGACAAAGGCGTAAGGCAGGCCGGATTTCTCCGAAACATGGGCCTCGCGCGCGGTTTCTTGCCATACGGCATGATCCACAGCGGGGAAAAAGGCATCGCAGTCAAAGGTCTGGCCGATTTCCGTGATGATCAAACGCTGCGCCAGGGGCAGCGACTGCCGGTAAATCTCGGCGCCGCCGATGACATAGCCTTGTGCTCCATCGAGCAGGGCGATGGCCGCTTCCACCGACGAGACCGTTTCCACGCCTTCATGGCGCCAGTCGGCATTGCGCGTGATGACGATGTTGCGGCGGTTTGGCAGCGGGCGGCCGATGGAATCGAAGGTCTTGCGGCCCATGAGGATGGGGTGGCCCGTCGTCAAGCGCTTGAAATGCGCCAGGTCTTCCGGCAGTTTCCACGGCAAGGTATTGTTGATGCCGATGCCGCCTTGCTGGTCGGTGGCGACGATGATGGTCAAATGGCTCATTGCTTCTGTCAAAGTAGTTGGGGCATGGCCCGATGCCCGTCATTATCGTTGAAATTGCCGGCAGCCTCCAGATGCGCACCCATGGCGTCGGCCAGCGGGCCCGGCGCTTCCAGCGGAATCATGTGGCCCGTGTTGTCTTTCAGCAGGTGCAGGGTGGCTTGCGGCAGGCGGGCCGCCATGGCGCGCAAATCGTCGGCGTTGACGAGTTTGTCGTCTTCGGCGCCCACGATCAGCACGGGGCAGCTGAGTTCCGGCAGGCGTGCCATCAGGTCGGGGCGGTCTATCGTGGTGATGAATTGCGCCAGCAGCACGTCCTTGCCCAGGTCCAGGCCCATTTGCCGGATCAGGCCCGTGATGGCGGCATCGTCCAGGTGCGATGGATGCAGCAGTTCGCGCAAACGCTGGCGCGTGATGCCCGCATAGGCATTGCGCTCGAGCATGGCGACGATGCGCTGGCGCGCTTCGATTTCCGCCGGCAGCAAACCTTTGGCCGAATTGGCGATCAGAGTCAAGGACTGCACGCGCTGCGGCTGTGCCAGTGCGTGTTCGAGCGCCAGGTAGGCGCCCAGCGAAAAGCCCACCAGATGGGCTTGGGGCGCGCTGTGGCTGGCGATCATTGCCTGCATCTGCGGGCGCGTGCGCGCCTGGTGCAGGGGCACGTGATGTAGATCGAAGGCGCCGCCCAAGGCCGGCGCCAGGCGCGACCACAGGCGTTCGTCGCACAAGGTGCCGGGGACGCAGTCGAGTTGTATCTTGGTATTGTGCAAGGACAAGCCCGGGTTCAAGTCGCTCATGAGAGTGAAAATTTTTGTCGAGCGGCATTATCCGTCATTTTGCGCATTGGGGCAGTCATACGGTATTTTCCGCATGGCATTATTTTCAATAGTGCGCGGCTGACAAGCAGGAACTTTATGGTAGGCTCATGGCTCATCAAGCCGGGGTACCGGCGAGGTGATCTGAAACACCGAATGCAACCCACACATTGAAGAGGAAACACCATGGCGATCAGTTTGCAAAAAGGCGGCAATGTCAACCTGAGCAAGGAAGCTCCCGGCTTGAAGAAAATCGTGATTGGCCTGGGCTGGGACCCGCGCGCCACCGATGGCGCCGCGTTCGACCTGGACGGCAGCGCCTTCCTGCTGAAAACGGATGGCAAGGCCCGTTCCGATGCTGATTTCATTTTTTATAACAACCTGAAGTCGGCTGACGGTTCCATCGTCCACGCGGGCGACAACACGACGGGCGGCGGCGATGGCGACGACGAGAAAATCGCCGTCGACCTGGCCAACGTGCCGGCCGAGATCGACAAGATCGCCGTGGCCGTCACCATCCACGACGCGGAAAACCGCAAGCAGAACTTCGGCATGGTGGGCAAGGCCTACATCCGCTGCCTGAACGGCGACAACGGCGCGGAAATCGCCCGCTACGATCTGTCGGAAGACGGCTCGACGGAAGCGGCCATGATCTTCGGCGAAATCTACCGCGCCGGCAGCGAATGGAAATTCAAGGCCATCGGCCAGGGTTTCAAAGGCGGCCTGGGGCCACTGGCACGTTCTTTCGGCATTAACGCTTAATAACACCTGTCAAAACCTACTGCGCGTCGCGATTTGCGGCCTCCGATGCTCACTGTGCTAAAGCACAGCTCCGCGTTTCGGCCACAACTCGTTGCCGCTCGCTACGGTTTTGTCAGGCGTTGCAATGTAAAAAAACGGCCCATGGCGGCGTTGCGCCGCCTCGCCGTACTATTCGTACTGTCTTCGGACGACGCGCCTTGCCCTGAGCCGTTGTCCGAAGCTCCCACACCTGAATACATAATCCCATGGAAAACCTGATCAAGGGGCAGCGCCTGGCGCTGTCCGGCCTCGTCACGGGCAACGTCGTGCAACTGGGCCTTGCCAGTGCCGGCGTGCCGCTCGATTTCGCGTGTTTCGGCCTCGATGCCGCCGGTAAATTGTCCGATGACCGCTACATGACCTTCTTCAACCAGCCGCGCACGCCGTGCGGCGGCGTGGAAGCGGCGGCGCCGTCCGGCGATGCGGCCGGCTTCAGCTATCAGCTGGACCGTTTGCCTGCTTCCATCGAACGCCTCGTCGTCACGGCCGCCATCGATGGGGCAGCGACCATGGCGCAGCTGGGCAGCGGTTACCTGCGCCTGCTCGACGGCGGGAGAGAATTGGCCCGCTTTGCGTATGCAGGATCTGATTTCGCGCAAGAAAAAGCCGTCATGCTGGGCGAGTTCTACCGCAAGGACGGGGGCTGGCGCTTCATGGCCGTGGGTCAGGGTTTCAATGGCGGCCTCGATGCGCTGGTCGCGTATTTCGGCGGCGAAGTGGCGCAGGCGGCAGCGGAACCGGCGCCGGCACCCAAGATTTCCTTGTCGAAAATCTCGCTGACCAAGGCGGGGCAGACGCACAAGGTGTCGCTGGAGAAGGGCGCGGGCGCGCCGAGCAAGCTGACCGTCAAGGCCACCTGGGTCGATAACGGCGATGGCGACGACGATAACGACGATCTCGACTTGCGCGTCGGCATCCTCTTGCCGAACGGCCAGATGCGCTTCATCCAGGCACCGGACGCGGCCGGCAACTTCGACAGCATGCCTTTCGTGCGCCACCTGGGCGACGTGGCGGGCGCATCGGGCAAGGAGCCGGCCACGGAAACGGTGGAAGTCAATCCCGCACTGGCGCAACACTACGGCGGCACGGTGGGCCTCGTCTTCAGCGTGTATTCGGCGGTGGCCAATGGCGCCGTTTCCGTCGCTTCCATGCGGCCGAAGATGGTGATGCAGTATGGCCAGCAGATCGTCGAGTGCGACTTCGATTTCCGCCTGTCCAAGGCGGCCGACGACGATACCGTCTACACCTATGTGATCGGCATGGCGCGCATCACGCCCGACAGCATCATTCTCGAGCCGTCCGGCAAGACGTCCGAACCGGGCAGCGAAGCGACGCCGTGGCTGAGCTGGCAGGGCGAGAACCTGCAGCTGGCCTTCAACGGTCCCGTCGTCTTCAAGGGCGAGGACAAGGAAGATGAAGATGATTGCAATGCGGACAATCCACGCCGCTATATCGCCTAGGAGGCACTGATGGAAACCTTGTCCAAGGGTCAGCGCTTGCCGCTGGCCAATCTCGTTCCCGACGGCGTGCTGGACATCGGCGTCGCTGCGCAGGGCCTGGCGCTGGACGTGGCCTGTTTCGGCCTCGATGCGGCCGGCAAGCTGTCCGACGAGCGCTACATGACTTTTTTCAACCAGCCGCGCACGCCGTGCGGCGGCGTGGAAGCGCGCACGGGCAGCGGCGGCGACATGGCCGCGTTTGCCTTGCAGCTGGCGCGCTTGCCAGCGAATATAGACCGCCTCGTCGTGACGGCTTCCATCGATGGCGGCGGCGTGATGTCGCAGCTGCAATCGGGCCACGTGCGCCTGCAGGCGGGCGGACGCGAACTGGCCCGCTTCGCGTTCGCGGGCAGTGATTTCGCACAAGAAAAAGCCGTCATGCTGGCAGAAATTTACCGCAAGGACGGCGGCTGGCGCTGCATGGCCGTGGGCCAGGGCTTCAATGGGGGACTCGATGCGCTGGTGCAGCATTTCGGCGGCGAAGTCGACCAGGCCGCCCCTGCGGCGGCTTCGGCCGTCATGCAGGCAAAGATCAATCTGGAAAAGCGCGTCGAACGCGAGGCACCGCAGCTGGTCAGCCTGGTCAAGCAGGCGGGCGTGTCCTTGCAAAAAGTGGGTTTGTCGGAGCACCGCGCCAAGGTGTGCCTGTGCCTCGATATTTCCGGCTCCATGGGACGGCTGTATAAAGAGGGGCTGGTGCAGCGCTTTGCCGAGCGCATCCTGGCGCTGGGCTGCAAGTTCGACGACGATGGCGAGATCGACGTTTTCCTGTTCGGCAAGAACGTCCACCATCCGGCACCGATGGCCTTGAGCAACTGCAATACCTATGTGGGCCAGGCCATACAGCGCCATCCGCTCGAGGGCGATACGCGCTATGGCGCCGCCATGCAGGCGATCCGCGCGTTTTATTTCCCAGACAAGGCCGGCGGCGAGCGCACGCGGCCCGTCGCGGCCGAGCTGCCCGTGTACGTGATGTTCGTCACCGATGGCGGCACCAGCGACCAGGCGACGACGGAAAAACAGTTGCGCTGGGCCAGTAACGAACCCATCTTCTGGCAATTCATGGGCATCGGCAAGGGACGCAAGTCGAAAAGCAAGTTCCTCGCCGCCTTTGCCGATTCCGACTTCCCCTTCCTGGAGAAGCTCGATGAATTGCAGGGGCGCCTGGTCGACAATGCCAACTACTTTTCCGTCAGCTCGCCCGACGAGCACAGCGATGCGGAGCTGTATGACTTATTGATGACGGAATATCCGGGCTGGCTGACACTGGCGCGCGGCAAGGGCTTGCTGAAGTAAGGTAAAGATAGCGCAAAGCTCATCGGATGAGGCTGTACGACCACAAGTGCCAGAGATTTGTAAATTGAAGTAAATAACAATGGTTCGCATTTGCTTTGCTGCTTGCAATCGTGGCATGCTTGGAATGTGCTCTCACGCTGCGGCGTAGTGCCTCATCCGTAGCGTCTCGATTATTTTTAGCCAAATGCATAAACTTCTTTTCCATTGCCTGGCGGGCGGCAGCCTGCTCGTCTCCGGCGCCGCCGTCCAGGCGCAAACTGTTACCGGCGATACTGCCGTCAAGCCGGCGCAGGCCAAGGCGCCCGCCGTGGACGCGCCGCCTTCCGTCAGCGTGACGGCAGAACGTCCCACGGGCCGTATCGACCGGCAAGTCTACGACGTCAAGTCCGACGTGGGCAGCACCAATGGCACGGCGGCCGATGCCTTGAACAATGTGCCGTCGGTGGCCGTCGATCCCGACGGTTCCGTTTCCCTGCGAGGCAGCAGCAATGTGCAGATCTTGATCGATGGCAAGCCGTCGGCCATGCTGCAGGGCGATTCGCGCGGCGCCACCCTGAACGCCATGGCGGCCGACGATATCGAATCGGTGGAAGTGATCAACAATCCCGGCGCCCAGTTCGGCAACGAGGCCGGTGGCGGCCCGATCCTGAACCTGGTGATGCGGCGCAACCGCAAGCCGGGCGGTTTTGCCACCGTCAACGCGAATGCGGGCATCGCCGGACGCTACAACAGCTCCGTCTCCGGCACCTATAACGAAGGGCCGTGGGGCTACCAGGGCGGCATCAATGTGCGCCATGACGGCCGTAATTCCGTGGCCGAGGTCAGCCGCGAGCGCCTGGAGCGTGGCACGGGTGCGTTCGCCCCCAGCAGCCAGCAGTCCGCCAGCAATGGCTTGAACGACTCGCTGGGCTTGCACGGCACCGTCAATTACAACCTGAACGCCAGCGATACCCTGGCCGCCAGCGTGTCGTATAACGGGCGCAGCAACGACCAACGCTCGCTCGACCGTTACATCAATGGCGACAGCACGGGCAGCACCATCGGCGACTATGTGCGCAGCACCGTGCGCAACGGCGACAGCCGCAACTACAGCTGGGGCGCGCGCTACGACCACAAGGGCGAGTTGCCGGGCGAAACCCTCAAGATCGACCTGCGCGTGTCGTCGTCGACCAACGAGAGCGACAGCGATTACGCCAATATCTACGCGGTCGCGCCCGTCAACACCTTCGACAGCCGCGCGCGCCAGCACAGCGAGACGGGCAACCGCATCGTCGACTTCAGCGGCGACTACGAGCGCCCGCTGGCGGGCGGCACGGCCAAGCTCGGTTACAAGGTGGCCGACAACAAGAGCAGCTTCGACACCCTGTACACGGACATCAACCCGGCCAGCCTGGCCGAGACCGTCAACCCCATGCGCAGCAACCGTTTCGAGCTCGACGAACGCACCATCGCGCTGTACGGCTCCTACCAGATGCGCCTGAGCGAGCGCTGGGGCGCGCTGGCCGGCTTGCGCGCCGAATACACGGACTTGAACGTGCGCCAGATCACCAGCGGCGTCGAGGCCGGCAACAACTACATCAACTACATTCCCAGCCTGTTCGCCACGTATAAGGTCAGCGACGAGAGCAATTTGCGCTTCAGCTATGCGCACCGCCTGCGCCGCCCGAGCGCGGGCGATCTGAACCCGTACGTGATCTACCGCGATGAGTTCAATGTGTCGGCCGGCAACCCCAAGCTGAAACCCACGCAGACGGATTCGTTCGAGGTCGGCTATGAAACCAAATTGTTTGGCCTGGAAAGCAGCTTGCGCGCCTACCACCGCCGCGACACGGATGCCATCGTCGATTACCGCTATTTCATCAGCGACAACGTGTTGCTGACGACGCGCGAAAACGGCGCAGGCAGCCATTCGAGCGGCCTGGAGTTCAGCGTCAGCGGCAAGCTCACGCCATCGCTAACCCTGAACACGAGCGGCAACCTGGCGCGCAGCCAGCAAACGAGTTCCGACGACCTGGGCAACCGCAGCACGCGCACGACGAATGCCCTGAGCGGCCGCGCGCGCCTCAATTACCAGATCAATCCGGCCAACCAGTTGCAACTGGCCCTGCAAATGCAAGGCAAGATGCTGTCGGGACAGGGCTACCGCTCGCCGAACAACACCTTGAACATGAGCTGGCGCCACACGGTGACGCCGCAGCTGAGCCTGGTCATGAATGTGACCGATGTATTCAGCAGCAACAAGATGGAAACCGTCATCAACAGCGCTTCCCTGCGCGAGACGAGCACGCGGCGCTTCGATGGACGCATGATTTATGTGGGGCTGTCGTACCGCCTGGGCGGCGCCACGTCGGCGGCGAAAGAGGGCGAGCGCGAACCGCGTTTCGGTCCGCCGGGCGGACGGGGACCGGGCGGCCCAGGCGGTCCCGGCCCGGGCGGGCCGGGAGGCGAAGCAGGCTAGGCCGCTGTCGCGATCTCGTTCAGGAAGTCGATGAAACTGTCCGCATGGCGCTCGAAGCGCCATGCGCCCATCCCGTGTTCGGCCGTGTACACGGGCGCATCGCCGCCGGCAATGGCGCCCAGGTCCAGGCAATACGGATCGGCGCCCGCGTCGGCGATCACCAGGTACTGTTCCGGCCAGCCGGCGATGGCGGTGCCGCTGACGGCATCCCAGGCGTAACCGGACTGGGCCTCGACCAGCCCGGCTGCGCCGTACAGGCTCAAGCCCTGGAAATACTGTGGGCTGTCGATAAACACCCGCAACGGCGAATGGCAAGCCAGGAAGCGCCGGTACTGCTCAGGCAAGGCCCAGCGCTGCGCGATGCCGGCCATGTCGGCGGCGCTGGCGATGGTCAGCCAGTTCGATGGCTGCGCCAGGTCCTGCTCCTTCTTGCGCCGGGCCGCCAGTTTTTTCTCCAGCCTGGCAGCAGCTTTTTCCAGCGGCGTGCGCGGATCCTCGAGCGCCGCGTGGGTGACGGGCGCCGCATGGCCTGCGCCATCCGGGTAGCCATCGCGCTGCCAGGCCAGCACGGCGTCGAGCGGGAGGCTGTCGGGCTTCCAGTGGCCGGGGTCATGCGGCAAACCCGTGTCGAAAGGCTGGCGGCTGAAGACGGCCAGGCTCTTGATCGCCCTGGCCCGCACTTCCAGGCGCGTGGCGCCGGACGCTGCCAGCGCCACCAGCGGCGCATAAGCGTCCTTGCCTATGCTTTTCAGGATGCCGTCGACGGCCCGGTAGGCCAGCTCGGGCTGCGCCAACGCCCAGGCGAAAAATGCCGTATGTTCATTGGCTTCCGCCAATTGCACGATATCGCTCATCAGGAAGGCGCGCCAGTGCAGCAGCTGGCCTTCCCTGGCGTAGGCGGTCAGGATGGCGAGCACGGCTTGCCGTTCGTCGGCCGCATGCTTTTTCAGCAGCCGGTCTTTCAGGCTGGAAAACTTGACGCCGTCCGTTTCGTCAAACAGCTTGCGGTGCAGCGCCGCCAGCGGTGCGACCGCCATCAGACGGCCATCGCCGCCTTGATGGGCGCATGGTGTTCATAGCCTTCCAGCGAGAAATCCGACGGTTCGATCTTTTCCAGCCATTCTGGCTCGTACTTGCCCGTCTTGGCGTAATCGGGCACGCGGTCGGAAATGACAAACTTGGGCGCGGGAAACGGCGTGCGCTTGAGTTGCTCTTCCACCATGTCGAGGTGGTTTTCATAGATGTGCGCGTCGCCGATGAAATAGGTGAACCAGCGCGGCGTGTAGCCCGTCAGGCGCGCCACCAGGTGCAGCAGGGCCGCGCCTTCGGCGATGTTGAACGGCGTGCCCAGGCCGATATCGTTGCTGCGCACATATAGACACAGCGAGATTTCGCGCGTGCTGGCGTTCGGGATGAACTGGTACAGCAAGTGGCAGGCGGGCAGGGCGACGGCATCGAGCACGGCCGGATTCCAGCCGTGGAACAGGATGCGCCGGCTGCCCGGGTTCGTCATGATGGTGTCCAGGCATTCGCGCAGCTGGTCAACGGCCTTGTACAGCAGCACTTTTTGCACGCCGTCCTCGACGATGGGGGCGACCAGGGTAAAACCGTTCGCTTGCGCGTCGGCGATTTGCGCGGGCTGGTCGGCGTCGAGCAGCTTGTACGCAGGCCATTGACGCCATTGCACGCCGTACACGGGACCCAGGTCATCCTCGCCTTCGCGGTAGGGATTGGCCAGCCATTGCGCATTTTCATTGGCGTTCTGGTCCCACACCTTGCAGCCCAGCGCGCGGAATTCGGCCGCGTTGCGCGAGGCGCGCAGGAAGGCGCACAATTCGCCGATCACGGATTTGAAAGCCAGTTTCTTGGTCGTCACGGCTGGGAAGTTGCCGTTGGCCAAGTCGAAACGCATCATGGCGCCCGGCACGCTCAGGGTGCGGATGCCCGTGCGGTTGTCTTGCCAGCTGCCCGTTTCGAGCACGGTCTTGATCAAATCTTGATATTGCTGCATGTATTTCTCCAACGGTAAGGATGGTGATTGTAACGCAGGCGCGACAGGCGGGCTGCGGCCCGCACACATAATTACGCGGCCGGCTTACCTGCAAACATGACTCTGTGGTAATTTGTGTGTCCTTGAAGAAATACACAGAAACGGCAGATGCTGCACCATGTTCTTGCGACAATTTGTGAATAATAATAACGCCGCCGTGGTGGAGATGAGCAGGGCCGATTTTTTCAAGGCTAACCTGCGCCTGATCCTGGCCTGGCCCTTGCTGGGCCTGGCCCTGTGCGCGGTGCTGTGGACGGCCACCCTGCTGCAGCTGGAGGCGGAAAAGAAGGTGGCGCAGCAGCAGGCGCTCGACAGCGTGTCTTCGCAGGCCAAGGCTTACAGCCAGTACCTGCTGCGCACCCTGGAGCAGATGGACCAGCTGACCTTGCAGCTCAAGTATGAGTGGGAAAATTCGCACGGCCGCTTGCGCCTCGACCAGTTGAAGACGCAGGGCATGTATGCCTTGCCGCAATTTGCCATCGTCGCCATCCTCGACCGCAAGGGCCACCCCGTGACGGCCACGGCGCCGCTGCAGCGCCTGCGCGTCAACGAGCGCAGCGATTTCCTGCTGCGCCACTGGCGCAGCAATTCCAGCGCCCTGCGCATCGCGTTGGGAAAGGCAAGTGCGGCCGGCGAGGCGGCGGCCAACCCGGGCGCGGGCGAAAGCCTCGTGCATTTCACGCGCCGGCTGGAAGACGAGGATGGCAATTTCGATGGCGTGCTGCTCATCTCGATTCATTCCAGCTATTTTTCCGAATTCTATAACAGCGTCAATTTCGGCAAGTTCGGCATGTCCGCCATGGTGGGCGAGGAGGGCGAGCTGTTCAGCACGCGCCTCGGTGCGCGCGTGCTGCCGAGCCAGAGCGGCGAGGGCACGCCGTTTCTCGACACGAGCTTTCTGGAAACGGAGAGCGGCGCCCTGCATTCGGGCGGCAGGATCGCTTTTTCCGACAAGCAAAGCCGCTATGTGGGCTGGCAGGCGCTGAAAGCCTATCCGTTTACGGCCGTGGTCGGCCTGTCGGACGGCGAGATGCTGCATCCCTACGAGGAAACGCGCACCATTTATATCGGCATCGCGCTGGCCGTCACCGTGCTGCTGCTGGCTTTTGCCGCCGTCGCCACCATGCTGTCGCTGCGCCTGGCGTGGCGCCACCACCAGTCCGAAGGCGTGCGCAATGCCTACCGCATGGCCACCGAAGGCACGAGCGACGGCTTTTATATCATCGCCGCCCTGCGCGGCAGCGATGGCAGCATCCTCGATTTCGAGATCGTCGACTGCAACGAGCCGGGCGCCGGCTACTTCGGCGTACGGCGCGAGCAGTTGCTGGGCATGCGCCTGCAGTCGCGCGCCCACGAGCCGTATTTCCGCGACCTGATCCACAACTACCGGGCCGCCATGGAGTCCGGCTTTTCCGAGGAAGAGATCGAGCTGCCGGAAGGTAACCCGTTCAAGCTGCGCTGGATACGCCGGCGCCTCGTGCGCAGCGGCGACCGCCTGGCCGTCACCCTGCAAGACATCAGCACGGCCAAGGAGCACGAGCGCGACTTGCGCCGTCTGGCCAACGAGGACGGCTTGACGGGGCTGCCCAACCGCTACTGGCTGCAGCAATTCCTGCCCGGCGCCCTGGGCCGCGCCGCCATCGCGCGACAGATGCTGGCGCTGCTGTTTATCGACCTCGACGGGTTCAAGGATATCAACGACACGCAGGGCCACGCCGAGGGCGACAAGGTGCTGCGCGCCGCCTCGCTGCGCCTGAAGGCCGTGCTGCGGCCGGGCGACCACGTGGTGCGCCTGGGCGGCGATGAATTCGTCGTCGTGCTCGACCCCGTGGAGGACGACAGCCGCGCCGAGCAGGTGGCGCAGCGCATCGCCATCGCCTTCGATGAACCGTTTTACCTGGGCAGCGAGCGCCACAAGATGGGCGCCTCGATCGGCATCAGCCTGTATCCGCGCGATGGGGCCGAGACGGAAGTGCTGCTGAAGAACGCCGATATCGCCATGTACGCGGTGAAAGTGGCGGGCAAGGGCCATCACCGCTTCTTCCAGCCCGAATTGTTCGAAACCATCCGCAACCGCCGCGAACTCGAGCAAAGCCTGGTGGCGGCGCTGGAGCAGGACCAGTTCCTCGTCGTCTACCAGCCGCGCGTCGACGCCATGAGCGGGCAGCTGTGCAGCATGGAGGCGCTGGTGCGCTGGCACCACCCGCAGCATGGCATGGTGCCGCCGCTGGAATTCATCCCCGTGGCCGAGAGCAGCGGCCTCATTTCGCAGCTGGGCGAAGTCGTCATCGAGAAGGTATGCCTGCAGATGGCGCGCTGGCAAGCCAGCGGGCTGGAACTGGTGCCCGTGTCCATCAACGTCTCGGCGCGCCAGTTCGGCCGTGGCGACGTGCACCAGGTGCTGGCGTCCGCGTTGACGCGCCACCGCATCGATGCGCGGCTGATCGAGGTGGAAATCACGGAATCGGCGATGATGGATGAACAGAACCGCGCCGTGGAGCAGCTGTCGGCCATCCGCGCGCTGGGCGTGCGCCTGCTGGTCGACGATTTCGGCACGGGATATTCCTCGCTGTCGCAGCTGCAGAAGTTCGCCATGGATGGCTTGAAGATCGACCGCGCCTTCACCATGGAACTGGGCCGCTCGGAGCAGGGCGAAGTCTTCGTGCGCGCCATCCTGTCGATGGCGCATGCGCTGGGCATGAGCGTGGTGGCCGAAGGGGTGGAGACGCGCGAGCAGCTCGACATCCTGCGCACGCTGCAGTGCAATGAAGTGCAGGGCTATTTCATCTCGCGTCCCGTGCCGGCCGAACAGATGCTGGCGCTGATGCACCAGCGCTTCCTGATACCGTTGCCAGCCCCGGCGCCGGCACTGTAGAACGTCGTGATTGGCGTGGAAAACAACGCTGTTTCATAAAAAGAGCGAACGTTCGCTTTTTTCTAAAAAATATTATATGCTTCGCTCATGCTGTCAGTGAATTGGAGTTCACGGCGGCAAGAAAAGTGCAAGACGGGGCAGCTTGAGACGCCCGCGATAGTGTGCCGAAGACAATTTCATATAATAAAGAGAGACTAACTTGAAACATAAATATCTGCCCCTTTTGATCGTTGCCGCGTTTGCAGGCATCTCCTCCACCGCACAAGCATCGGGCTACCGTTTCGGCTCGCAAAGCGTTTCCGCCCAGGGCACGGCCGATGCCAGCGGCGCCGAAGCGGCCGACGCGTCGACCATTTTCTATAACCCGGCCGGCATGTCGCGCCTGGAAGGCACGCAATTCGTGGGCGGCGGCACCCTCGTGGTACCGCATTCGACCTACCAGGATTCGGGCTCGAAGCCTTTCTTCCCGGGCAACCGCACGCCTTACGCGGAAACCAAGGACTACGCGCCGGACGCCGTGTTCGCACCGGCCCTGTACGCCAGCAAGAAAATCAATGAGCAGTGGACCGTCGGCGCGGGCCTGTTCGTGCCGTATGGCGCCAAGCTCGACTACGGCAACGACTGGTTTGGCCGCTATGCGATCACCAATATCAAGCTCGAAGCCATCGCCCTGAATCCTTCCGTGTCGTTCAAGCTGGACCAGCACCACTCGTTCGGCTTCGGCGTGACGGCCGAATACATGAAGGCGGAACTGGGCCAGGGCGTGGACGTGCCGGGTTCGGTTGCCTACCTGGGCAAGTTTGCGCCTGGCGCCTCGCAGGCCTTCCTGGCCAATATCGCCAAGACGCAAGGCCTGGCCGCGGCGCAAGCTGCGGGCGCCGCGTTGCAAGGCCCGATCAAGGATGGCCACGCCTCGATGGACGGCCATGACTGGGGCTTCGGCTTCAACCTGGGCTACCTGTACCAGCTGAACGAAGGCACGCGTTTCGGTATCGCTTACCGCTCGTCGATTTCGCACAAGCTCAAGGGCAGCACCATCTGGGACTTCTCGCAAGTGACGGGCAACCCGGCCGTGAACGCCTTCATCGCCAAGGCGTCGAACAAGGTCAATTCGGAAGCGCTGGTGGAATTGCGCACGCCGGAAACCCTGTCGATCAACGCCTTCCATCAGATGGATGATAAATGGGCCTTGATGGGCGACGTCACCTGGACCCGCACTTCGCGCCTGCAGAACCTGGACATCCAGTTCCCGCCGACGGCCGAAGGCGCCGAGCGCATTCGCCAGAACTGGAAAGACACCTACCGCGTCTCGCTGGGTACCAACTACAAGTACAGCGAAAGCCTGATGCTGCGCGCCGGTATCGCCCACGACCAGGCGCCGGTCCGCAGCGCCGAACTGCGCCACCCGGCCTTGCCGGACAGCGACCGCATGCAGTATTCGATCGGCGCGAACTGGAAGCTGAACGCCAATTCCTCGATCGACCTGGCCTACAGCTATATCGACTTCAAGGATGCTGACGTCAACTACAAGAATGACTGCTCGCCCGTCATGACGGGCTGCACCGGCAACGGTGAAACCACCAAGGGCCTGTTCAAGACCCGCATGCAGTTGATCGGTCTCGCTTACAACTACAAGTTCTAAGCAGGTAGTGGCGGCCAACCCGGCCGCCATGAAATGAAAAAAGCGCCTTCGGGCGCTTTTTTTTTTGGCAGATCCCAGCGGTGGTGCGCTGTTGTGCACGGTAGGGTGTAGGTCGGATTAGCGTGGCGAAGCCGCGCGTAATCCGACGGTATTGTTGGCGATGGCTGTGGTGTTGTCGGGTTACGCGCTGTGCGCTAACCCGACCTACCCCGACCTACGCCGATGGTGCCTTGTTACGCATGGCCTGGTCCAGCAGGGTCAAGGCCAGCCGCACGGTGTCGTCGGGCAGTTCCAGCAAGTTGTCTCCCACATACCACTCCACCACGCTGTACCCGGGCAGGGCCGCGTGGCTGGCGCGGCCGAACAGCCAGATGCCGTGGTCTTCGGCCACCTGGTTGCGGATGGCGATGGCCAGCTCGCGCGACACGGGCAGGTGCAGGTGCAGCATGTTCGCTTGCGGCTGGGCGGGATTGACGGCGATCGATGGAAAATCGCGCAGCAGCGCATACAGCCACTGCGTGCGTTCGAAATACCGTGGCATGGCGGCGAGGCGCGCGTCGAACTGCATGGCGGCGGCCACCACGTAGGGCGTGCGGTGCACGATGTTGCCGCCCTGGCGGCGGAACCACTCGCGCGCCCGTTCGACAAAACTGCGGCTGCCGGCCAGCATGGCGCCGCCGAGGCCGCCGATGCCCTTGTACAACGACACGTAGACGGAATCGAAACCGTCGCAGATGGCGGGCAGGGGCTGCTTGAAGCCGGCCTGCGCTTCCCACAGGCGCGCGCCATCCATGTGCAGGTGGATGTTGTGCTCGCGGCAATGCCGCTTAATGTCGTTCAAGGCATCCCACGACGGGCACTGGCCGCCGATTTCGCGCATCGGCAGTTCGACCTGCGCGGCGCCCAGCGCATCGGGCACGGCGCGCAGGTCGTCCACCGTCCACGGGCGGTGCGGGTCGCCGATCATCAAGCCCTTGAAGTGATCGAGCAGTTCATGGTTGCCCCGCTCGTGGCGCAGGATGTGCGAGGTCGGATGCAGCGCCACGAGGCGCGAGCCCCGGTCCTGGCACGCCAGGCGCAGGGCCGTGACTTGCGTCATGGTGCCCGTGATGCAGAACACGGCCGCCTCGAAGCCGAGCAGGCTGGCGATCTTGTTCTCGAACTGTTCGATCAGCGCGCCTTCGCCATAGGTATCGTGCGCAACATCGTTGGCGCCGCACCAGGCAGCCATGGCGGCGAAGGTGGCAGCCGGCGTGGGCTGGCGGTGGCCCGGCAGGACGGTATGGCAGCGCTGGCGCAGTTCAAGCTCGTTCACGGCGGTTCCTTACAGTGTGGCCGTGGCGAGTTTCGCGCCAAAGCCGATGAACATGGCGCCCACGCCGCCGCCCATGCCGGCCGACAGGCGGCGACGGCGGCGGAAGGTTTCGGCCAGGCGGACGCCGACAAAGATGATGGCCGTCAGGTAGGTAAAGCTGATCACCTGGCAGATCAGGCCCAGGCCGATGAAGGACAGCACGGGGTTCGGGAAGGACGGATCGACGAACTGGATGAAGAACGAGATGAAGAACAAAATCGCTTTCGGGTTCATCAGGCTGATGATCAGCGCCTTGCGGAACGGGTCGCTTTCCTTGACGGGGGCAGGCACGGCTGCCGCTTCGCCTTCAGCGGGAGCGGGTGCGCGCAGCTTGCGCCAGCAGCCTATCAGCATCTGCAGGCCGATCCAGCCCAGGTAAGCCGCGCCGATGTATTTCACGACATAGAACAGGGCCGGGCTGGCTTTCAGCAGCGAAGCGACGCCGCAGGCCGACAGCACCATCAGGATCAGGTCGCCGGCGAAGATGCCGAAGGCGCCCTGGTAGGCGGGCCGCACGCCGCGCTGGGCGGCCACCGACAGCACGTACATGGAATTGGGGCCGGGCAGGATGACGATGAAGATGGTCCCCAGTAAAAAGGTCCAGAAATCGGTGATGCCCAGGTTGGCGTGGAAAAGTGCGTTCATGATTATTCCGCTGGATTGAGCTGTACGTGATGGAATTGCAGTGCGGCGAGATTCGCGTAGATGCCGCCAAGGGCGACCAGCGACGCATGCGTGCCCGTTTCGACGATCTTGCCGTCTTCCATGACGATGATGCGGTCGGCCCGCTGCACGGTGGCCAGGCGGTGCGCGATGATGACGGTGGTGCGGCCCACCATGGCCGCTTCCAGCGCCTTTTGCACCAGGCGTTCCGATTCCGCGTCCAGCGCGCTGGTCGCTTCGTCGAGCAGCAGCAGGGGCGGGTTTTTCAGCAGGGCACGGGCGATGGCGATGCGCTGGCGCTGGCCGCCGGACAGGCGCACGCCCCGTTCGCCGAGGAAGGATTTGTAGCCGTTCGGCAGGCGTTCGATGAATTCGTGGGCGGCCGCCATCTTCGCGGCGGCGATGACTTCCTCGTCGCTGGCGCCGGCGCGGCCGTAGCGGATGTTTTCCATGGCGTCGGCCGAGAAGATCACGGTATCCTGCGGCACGATGCCGATGGCGTCGCGCAGGGTGTGCAGGTCGAGCTGCTTGATGTCGACGCCATCGAGGCGGATCGTGCCGCTCTGCGGGTCATAGAAGCGCAGGAACAGCTGGAACAGCGTGGTCTTGCCGGCCCCCGACGGGCCGACGACGGCGACCGTTTCGCCGGCGCGGATGTCGAGGCTGACGTGGTTCAGGGCGTGGGTATCGGGGCGCGACGGATACGAGAACATGACGTCGTCCAGCGACAGCGCGGCGCCATTCGCGGCGCGCGCAGGCAGCGGCAGCGGCGTGGCGGGCGACTCGATTTCCGATTTGACGGCCATCAGTTCCAGCAGGCGCTCGGTGGCGCCGGCGGCGCGCTGCGCTTCGCCCATGACTTCGGACAGGGCGCCGATGGCGCCGGCCACGATGGAGGCGTACAGGATGAACTGGCCCAGGTCGCCGCCCGTCATCGAGCCTTCCAGCACGGCGCGCGCGCCCAGCCACAAGACAAACACGATGGTGCCGAAGACCAGCAAAATCGCGATCATGGTCAAGAGGGCGCGGGCGCGGATGCGGCGCATGGCCGTCATGAAGGCGCCTTCGACGGAGTCGCCGAAGCGCTTCGATTCGATCTTTTCGTGCGTAAACGCCTGCACGGTGGGCATGGCGTTGAGGATTTCGCCGGCCATGGCCGACGCGTCGGCGATGCGGTCCTGCGAATCGCGCGACAGCTTGCGCACCTTGCGGCCAAACACGATGATGGGCACGACGACAAGGATGAGCAAGCCGATGATGATGCCCGCCAGCTTGGCGCTGGTGACGAACAACATCACCAGGCCACCGAGGAACAGCAGCACATTGCGCAGCGCCATCGAGATGCTGGTGCCGACGACGGCCTGGATCAAGGTCGTGTCGGTGGTAATGCGCGACAGGACTTCGCCCGTCTGCGTGGTTTCAAAGAATTCCGGGCTTTGCGTGACGACGTGGCGGTACACGGCACTGCGGATGTCGGCCGTGACGCGCTCGCCCAGCCACGACACCGTATAAAAGCGCGCCGCCGTGGCCAAGGCCAGGATGGACGCCACGCCGAACAGGGCGAGGAACACCAGGTCGACGTGCTGGATGCTTTTCGAGCCGGCCGCACCGCCGAAACCCAGGTCGATCATCTGCTTGAAGGCGGCGGGAATGGCCAGGGTCGAGGCGGCGGCCACCACCAGCGCGATACCGGCCAGGAAGAACTGCTTGCGGTACGGCGTCAGAAAGGGCATCAAGCCCTTGAAGGCGGCCAGGCTGCCTTTTTTCAGTTCGCGGCTGCTGCCGGTATCGGGAGTCGGTGCGGTGCTTGCGGCGGTTGCTGCGGTTGTTTTGCTGGTGCTGCCTGTTTCTGTGCTGGTTGTCATTGTTTTTCGCTTTGATTTACATATTCGATGGTGCTGATAACGCTTACAACTTCATCGGCTGGACATAGCCCGTCATTTCCAGGTAGGCGCGCCCCACGGGCTGGCCGTCGCGCTCCACCGTCACGGCGCCTTCCCAGTACACTGCCCCCGTCGAGCGGCGCGAATCGAGCTCCTGGTCCGCCTGCAGGGGCTTGATCTGCCAGCGCGTGGCACCCGTGCGGATCTCGGTGGCGACCGGGTATTCGGCCTGCGTGCGGGGCGAGCGCCACAGCTGCGTGGGCGTGAAATCGACGTCGCCGGGCGCGTACTGCGTCATCTTACCGGACGCATCGCGCCATGTCGCGTGCGCCCATAGTTTAGCACCTGTCTTGCTGCGGATCTGGAAGGCCATCAGGGCGCCGCCGTCAGCGAGGTTGGCGCCTATCCAGTTCCAGCCGCTGGCATCCGCATCGAGCACCTGGCTCGACCACTCGTGATCGAGCCAGGTGGCGCCCGTCACCGCTTCCGGCTTGCCGCCCGCGCGGGCGATGGTGCCCGTGGTACGCAATTGCGGCTCGCTGTAGTAATAACTCGATTGCGCGGGCCGCGCGCCCTTGCGCGAATAGCCGCCAACGCCTTGCAGCAGCACGGGCTGCGTGGGCGCCAGGGTCAGCTGCAGGCTGAAGTCGCGCGCGGCCAGGCTGACCTTGTAGCTGCCGTCGGTCTGGCGCTGCATGCGCCAGTCGTCGAGCTTGACGTCCGTGTCGCCCACCTTGGCGTAGGCCAGGCCGAAACCTTCGCGCGCGCTTTTTTCGTCGTGCAGCAGCTTGCCCACTTTCGGGTCGGACAGGGCCGCATGGCCGATGATCAGCTGTTTCGGCGCAAAGGCGCTGGGATTGTCCGCGTCGGCGCCCGTGGCGCTGCGAAAGAAGGTCACCTGGTAGCCCAGCTGCTCGCCACCGGCGGTTTTGACCCATCCGGTGGCGTACCACCATTCCGTCTTATAGGCGGGATGGGCGCCGAAATCGTGCGGCATGCGCAGGGTCTGGCCGGCCGGCAGCGGCGTGACGGGGGCGAAGGCGGGCGGCGCGGCGATGGCGGCGGCGCTGCAGAACAACAGCAAAAGAGTCAAACGGCGCATTACCAGTCCTCCCTGACGGCGCGGATGGGGCCAGCGGACAGCGCCTGGCGCCCCGCGATGAGGGCAGTGAGGGCGGCCGCCGTCAGCAGGGCGCCGGCCACGGTGGCGATCAAGGGCCACGGCAAGTGCAGCTGCATGGTCCAGTGGAACGATTGCGGATTGACGATGAAGACCAGCACAAAGCTGATCAACAGGCCCAGGACAAAACCGGTGGCGATGCCCAGCGCCGTCAGCGCGCCGCCTTCGAGCGCCAGGATGGACAGGATCTGGCCGCGCGTCACGCCCACGTGGCGCAGCATGCCGAATTCGCGTGCGCGCGCCAGCGTCTGGGCCGAGAACGTGGCGGCCACGCCGAACAGGCCGATGACGATGGCGATGGCTTCCAGTAAATACGTGACGGCGAAGCTGCGGTCGAAGATCTGCAGGCTCAGGGCGCGGATGGCCGACGGGTTCGACACTTCCAGGCTGGCGCCGAAGGGCAGGGCCTTCAGGCGCTGCTGCAGTTCGTCGCCCGTGGCATCCTTGGCCAGCCACAGGGCCGCATCGCTGACGTCCATGTCACCGGTCAGGGCGCGGTAGTCGTCCAGCGGCATCTGGATGGCGCCGGAAGAACGCGCATAGTCGCGCCAGATGCCGGCGACGAAGAACTTGTGCAGGCCGCCCGCCAGCGGCAGGGGTATCTGCTGGCCAGGCTTGACGTTGTACAGGTCGGCCGCCGCCTCGGACAGCCAGACGGGCCGGCTGCCTGCCGGCACGGCTAATGTCTCGCCCACCAGCACCATGCTCTTGCCCGGGTCCTGCAAGTTGATGGGGCGCGCCAGCAGCATGACATTCGGGCGGTCCGGCGCCAGCGATAGCGAGCGCAGGCGCTGGAAATCCACCCTGGCCACGCCGGGCAGAGCGGTGATGCTCGCCTGTTCGCGCGGATTCAGGCCCGCCGTGCCGCCGCTGGCGGCCGGGCGCGTGTACAGGTCGGCCGGCAAGATCTGCAGCAGCCAGTCGTCGACAGAAACGCGGAAACTCGACACCATGATGGCCATCGCCACCATCAGGCTAAAGCTCGACAGCACGCCACCGAGCGCGATGCCGGCCTGTCCCGAGGCGTTCGCCAGGCGGGCCAGGGTCAGGCTGCGCACGGGCGCATGCTTGCTCGTATCCGTGCGCAGCCAGGCGCGCTGCAGCAGGCGGAAGACGACGGCCGCCAGCTGCGGCATCAGGGCGATGGCGCCGATCAGCAGCAGGGCGATGGACAGGTAGCCGAACAGGGGCAGCTCGAAGACGGGCGGCAGCAGGGTCAATGCGCCGGCCAGCAGCAGACACGCCAGCGCGGGCCAGGTCTTGGCCAGGCGCGTCGTCACGACTTCCTCGCTGCCCGATTTCAAGGCGATGGCGGGGGCGGCGCGCGCCGCTTCCAGCGCGGGCGCGGCGCAGCCCAGCAAGGCCACGCCGAGGCCCAGCGCGAAATACACGAAGGCGGCGACGGGCGTGAATTGCACCTGCGGCTGCACGCCCGCGAAATAGCCGGCGCCCAGGTCGCCGCCGAAAAAGCGCAGGGCGACGGCCGCCATGGCGTAGCCGCCGGCGATGCCCAGCGCGGCGCCGATGATACCGAGGCTGGCGCCTTCGAGCAGCACCTGGCGCAGCAATGGCCCGCGTTCCATGCCCAGCACGCGCAGCAGCGCGAACTGGCCGCGGCGGCGGATGACGGACAGCGCCTGCGTGGAAAACACGAGGAACGCCCCCGTAAACAGGGCGACCAGGGCCAGCACCGTCAGGTTGACGCGGTAGGCGCGGCTCAGGTTATTGTTGCGGCTATTCTGGTTCTCGTCATTGGGCTGGCCCACGTGAAAACGGCCCGGGTACTGCGCTTCCAGCGCGCTGCTCAGCGCGGCCTGGAAGGCGTCGCGGTTGACGCCCTGGCGCAGTTTCAAGTCGATGCGCGACAGCTTGCCCAGCTTGTTGAAGCGCCATTGCGCCGCGCCGATATCCATCACGGCGATGCGCTGGCCGGCGCGCGCGCGCTGCAGCGAGCCGGCCACGCGCAGGGAGACGCTGCCCGTGCCCGATCGCAGCGCGACCGTGCCGCCTTGCGCCACGTCGAGCCAGCGCAAGGCGGCAGGCGATAAAAAGAGGGCGTCGTCGGCCAGGGTGTCGAAAGGCTGGCCTTCGGCCGGTGCGCCGATCAGGTCAGGCGAGATGAAGCCGGCGCGGAAGACGTCGAGCGCCAGGATGTGCAGCGGGCCGCCCTCATTCTTGCCGGCGACCCCGGCCTGCAGTTCCAGCACGGGCGAAGCCACGGCCACGCCGTCGCGCTGTGCCAGCCACGGGTAGATGGTTTCGTCGAACAGCGCTTCGCGTCCGGCCACCTGCACGTCGGCCTGGCCGGACAGGCTTTTGACGGCCGTGGAAAATTCATTGAAGGCGGCCGCGTTGATCAGGTGAATGGCAAAGCCCAGCGACACGCCGATGGCGATGGCGAGGATGGCGACAAAGGCGCGCACGGGATGCGCGCGCCATTCGCCCAGCAGCAGCCAGCGCGACAGCAGGCGCATACCCGCGGGATTGGCTGCCGGCGCACTCAATTCAGACATTCGACGGCCAGGCGTTCGCCGGCGCGCCGCGCTTTCAGTTGCGCCGCATCGCGGTTTTTATCGCCCGCGCCGACGGCGTCCTGCGCCGCCCATTTCTGCTCCAGCCGCAGCTGGGCGCAATGCTTCTCGTGCATTTCCTTCTGTTTGGCGGCCCGTTCGCGCGCCTGGTCTTCCAGCTTCTCGCGCTGCTTGCGCGCCGCTTCCATCTGGCTGGCCACCCGTTCCTGTCGCGTGGCCGCGCCCTTGTCGACGGCAGGCGGAGGCGAGGGCAGTTCCAGAATCTGCAGCTGGCCGCCCGCGCAGGGCGTGGCGCTGTAGCTGGTCCGGCCATCCTGCACGCACTTGTAGACGTCCTGCGCGCTGGCGGAACCGGCCAGCAAGGCCATGAGCAGGAGGGACGACGGCTTCACAATATCTTCCCGGGATTCATGATGTTTTGCGGGTCCAGCGCTTGTTTCACGGCGCGCATCAGCTGCAGTTCCAGCGGCGACTTGTAGCGCGCCAGGTCGTCCTTCTTCAGCGCGCCGATGCCGTGTTCGGCCGATATCGAGCCGCCAAAGCCGTGGACCTGGTCGTGCACGATGCGGTTGATCGCATCCTGGTTGGCCAGGAAATCCCGGTCCGTCATGCCGCTTGGGGGCGCCACGTTGTAATGCAGGTTGCCGTCGCCCAGGTGGCCGAAGCATACGAGCTGGCAGCCGGGAAAGGCAGACTCAAGGGCCGCATCCGTGACGGCGATGAAGTCGGCGATGCGGGAAATCGGCAGCGAGATATCGTGCTTGATGTTCTTGCCCGCCTGCGCCTGCGCCAGCGGAATGTGTTCGCGCAGCTGCCACAGGCCTTCGGACTGCGCCACGGAACTGGCGACGACGGCGTCCTCGATCAATTCGTCTTCCAGGGCCGCGCCGATACTCGCTTCCAGCAATTCCACGGCATGCGCCTCGGACTGGCTGCTGGACAGTTCCAGCAACACGTACTGCCCGTGCGCGTCGGCGAACGGGCGCGGCAGTTGCGGGAACTGCTCGGCCACCAGCTGCAAACAGTATTGCGACATCAGTTCAAAGCCCGTCAGGCTGGCGCCGCAATGGTCCTGCATCAGGCTTAACAAGCGCAGGGCGTGGGCGGGCGAGGGCATGGCGGCCAGCGCCGTGATGCAGGCCTTCGGCTGCGGATACAGTTTCATGACCGCGCCGGTAATGACCCCCAGGGTGCCCTCGGCGCCGATGTACAGGTCGCGCAAATCGTAGCCGGTATTGTCCTTGCGCAGGCCGCGCAAGCCGCTCCAGATCTCGCCCTGCGGCGTGACCACTTCCAGGCCCAGGCACAGCTCGCGCGTATTGCCGTAGCGCAGTACTGCCGTGCCGCCCGCGTTCGTCGCCAGATTCCCCCCGATGGTGCAGCTGCCTTCGGCCGCCAGCGACAGGGGGAACAGACAGCCGGCGGCGCTGGCCGCTTCCTGGATGGTTTGCAGGATGCAGCCCGCATCGACAGTAATGGTGCGGTTGACGGGGTCGAGCGTGCGGATGCTGTTCAGGCGCGCCAGCGACAGCACGACGGCCGTGCCGGCGGCATCGGGGATGCTGCCCAGCACCAGGCCCGTGTTGCCGCCCTGCGGCACGACGGGCACCTGCCATTGCGCGCAGGCGCGCAGCACGCCTGCCACCTGCTCCACCGTGGCGGGGCGCAGCACGGCCAGGGCCTTGCCCGTAAATCTGTCGCGCCAGTCGGTGAGGAAGGGCGCCATGTCGGCATCCAGGGTGAGGACGTAGCTGTCGCCCAGCAGGTCGCGGCAGGCGGCGAGGAAGTCGGCTTGGTCATGCACTGGCTGTTCGGTCATTTCTTGATGCTCACTTTATTCACTTTTTCCAGAAGCTCTTTGGCCATGCGCTTGGCCGCCTTTTTATACGGGCGCAGATACAGCACGGCGCAGACAAAATAGACGCAGACGATGGCCGCTTCGCCCCAGGCCATCAGGGCCGAGGTGGGGTTCGTGTCGCTGTAGCCGCGCACCACGCCTTCCGTAAAGTACAGCAGGATCACCATCGACGACCATTGCAGGGTGTAGACGTCGCGCTTGATGACGCCGTACAGGGGAATGAGCAGGGGCGCGGCCTTCAGCGCGACCCAGGAGCCGCCCGGCTGCAGCGGCGCGACGACGGTTTCCCACAGCAGGCACCAGACGATCAGGGTGACGAGGCTGGCGATGGCACCCCAGTGAAAATACTTGTGCAGTGTGCCGTGCATCATGCGCCTGCCAGTTTCGCGGCGTTTTCCGCCAGGCGCCGGCCCAGGGCGACGGCCAGGCGTTTTTCATCGTCGCTCAAGGCCTTGTCGCCGTCTATGCCCGACCAGTGCGTGGCGCCATACGGCGAGCCGCCCGTGGACGTCGTCATCAGTTCCGGATGCGTGTAGGGCAGGCCCATGACCAGCATGCCGTGGTGGAAGAGGGGGATCATCATCGACAGCAGGGTCGATTCCTGGCCGCCGTGCAGGCTGCCCGTGGACGTAAACACGCAGGCGGGCTTGCCGGACAGGCTGCCGGACAGCCAGTCGCTGGCCGTGCCATCCCAGAAGTACTTCATGGCGGCGGCCATGTTGCCGAAGCGCGTGGGCGAGCCCAGGGCCAGGCCCGCGCATTCCTGCAGGTCGTCCAGTTCCACATAAGGAGCGCCATCAGACGGCACTTCGGGCGCCGTCGCTTCCGTTACGGTGGAGACGGCGGGCACGGTGCGCAGGCGCGCATCGCAGCCAGGCACGCTTTCCACTCCCTGGGCTATCAGCTCGGCCAATTGGCGCGTGGCGCCATGGCGTGAATAAAACAATACGAGAATAATCAGATTGGTTGGCTTCATCATTGGTATTATAGGGCGCTTTACAGCCTGATACGACTGCTGTCATGGCGCCGTTCTGATTTTGCACATGTTTTCAAAATATATATTCGCGTTCTTCCAATACCTGTGGCGCACCCTGAGCATGGGGCTGGACGTCGTGCGCGGCCTGACGTGGTCCGAAACGCGCGACCTGCTGCAGTTCGCGCGCCGCCGCGTGCGCGAGGAAAGCCTGCCGCAAGTGGCCGGCAGCCTGACCTTCGCCACCGTATTCGCGCTGGTGCCGCTGCTCACGCTGGCCCTGGCGATCTTCACCACCTTCCCCCTGTTTAATACCTTCCGCCACGCGCTGGAAGACTATTTCGTGCAAAGCGTGATGCCCAAGGGGATATCGAACACCATCCTCGACTACCTGACGACGTTTGCCTCGAAGGCCACGCGATTGTCGGCCATCGGCGCGGGCGCCCTGATCGTCACCTCGGTGGGCATGATGGGCTTGATCGAGCGCGTCTTCAACCGCATCTGGCGCGTGCGCCGGGAGCGCCGCTGGACCAAGCGTTTGCTTGTCTACTGGGCCATCGTGACTCTCGGGCCGCTGCTGGTGGGCGTGTCGCTGACGGTGACGTCGCGCCTCTTCATGGCCACCAGCGGCGTGGTGGGCGCCGTGCCTTTCATCGGCGCCGTGTTTTACACGCTGGTGTCGATCGGCCTGACCATGCTGGCGTTTACCTTGCTGTACATCGCCGTGCCGAACCGCGACGTGGACTGGCGCGACGCGGCCTGGGGCGGCTTGCTGGCGGCGCTGGCGTTCGAGGTGGCCAAGCGCGGCTTCGGCGAATTCATCCAGGAATTCCCTACGTATTCGCGCATCTACGGCGCGCTGGCCGCCTTGCCGCTGTTCCTCGTGTGGATATACCTGAGCTGGATGATCACCCTTGTGGGCGCCTTGCTGGTGGCCGCCTTGCCCGTCGTGAAATACGAGCGCTGGTGGTACGAGGCGGCGCCGGGCAGCGAATTCGTCGATGCCGTCGCCATCCTGAAGGTGCTGCACCAGGCCTGCCACTGCGCCGATTCGGCCCTGGTGGGCGCGGCCGAGATCCGCCGCAGCACGCGCCTGGGCTTCGAAGAGATGGAAACCCTGCTCGACAAGATGGTGCAGCAGGGCTGGGTGGGACGAGTCAACGTGGAAGGCGCCGTGCGGGTGCAGTGGGGCAAGCGCGTGGCCGACAGTTCCGACCACTGGGTCTTGCTGGGCAACGTCAACCGCATCAGCCTGGCCGATGTCTACCGCTTATTTGTCTTCGGCGGCATGCGCGTGAACTCGGGCTATCCGGCCGGTTCCACCAATGAACGCGACATCAAGGCGGCGGAAGAAGCGGCCGCGCTGGCGGCGCAGGTGGAAAACGCCGTGGAAGAGGGCCTGGGCATGAGTCTGGCGCAGCATTTCGGGGAAGTGCGCTGCACCTAGGCTGATGACAGCTTGATGTCGTCACGAATCAAATTTGCTCCGCTTTTTTCTTGCGCAGCGCAATTCCCGTGAAGATCAGGCCCGCCAGCAGCATGGTATATTTACTTGGTTCCGGGACTGGGGATATAGCGTCGGGAATGACAAAGGAATTGAACGCGATGCTGCGCTCCGTTATTGGCCAGGATGCGGTTGGTGTGCCGTCATTGGTGCGGCTTTGTTCCAACAGAGTGCCGATTGATTCCCATTTTGCCATGACGGCTATTGGTGCATAACCACGCTGAGCCTGCACTTGAAACATCACAGCATCGCCTGAATTGACATGAATGCCGTACTTGCTCAAGTCGATGGAGAACTTGCCATTTTTCGCGGTTGTCATCACATCAGCTGTCCAACTGCCGTTGTACCAAGTATTGGATTCCCCTACTTGTAGCTTGAACGACATGGTACCGTTAAGTGATGCTATATCCGAATTGGCAAACAATTCCATTCCGGATAACTGCCCTGTCGTTTGAGTATTAAATGTCTGTTGATAAGCGGAGAAGCCGATTGGGTATGAACCTTTGCGCCCATCAGAATTGTTTAGGTCAATGATCGGGGCTGCCTGTGCCAAGGTGATACCGTTAGATATTAGTAGGCCGATTACGATACTGAATCTTATTGCTGAAATGATTTTCATATAATTTTTTAATATTTCCAAAAAGAAAATTATATTGTCTCGCGGATTCTCCGTCAATGCACCTCACATTATTTATTCTTTTATTTATTGATGAAAATAAAAAAAGTAAATAATTCTCTGCGAAATCAAATATTTATATATGGAAACATATAATTCCAGTTTTAATATTTAAGCGCGAATGCTGGCGAGGTCATTTAATGGAGAGTCTGCCGGTGTGTTAACGCACAATTTGATGTCAGAAAACGACCGGATCTAGCGCCGCTTGCAACGCCGTGGTTTGGAATGCTGATACGTCGCATGTCCGCACCACGCCCAGATAATACGTGTCTTCGCCGCCGTGCAGGTTCACCAGGCGCAGCTGATGCGGCGCCAGGTGGGCGGCGATTGCGGCCAGGCCTTCGGCCATTGCGTCGCCGTCTTCGCGCTCCGTCCAGGAAAAATCGCGCAGCGCGCGTAGGCCGATATGCTGGGCGATGCGCGGCACTTCATCGACGGATTTCCAGTCCAGGGTGGTGCCGTGGCCCAGCGCATCGGCAGCCGTGGACCAGAGCAGGAAGAAACACGCCGCTTCGGGCGTATCGCCGTCGTATTCCTCTTCCGGGTCGTCCTCGGCCAGTTCTTCCAGCGTGATGTCCACGCAGCGCGCGGCCAGTGTCGCGTCGCCCAGCAGGAGCAGGGCGGCCAAGGCGCGCAACTGCTCGCGGTCGGCCTTCGCCAGGATCTGCGCCGGCGTAAAACTGCGGCGCCTGGCGGGCTTTTTCTTGCCCAGGCCGATGGACTCGCTCAATTGCGCCGTGATGGCCGCCTTGAAGTTCTCCACGGTGTCGAACTGTTCCAGCAACTGGCCCGTGAAATCCATGCTCCAGGCCATGCCATCGTTGACCACATATAAAAATTCGCTTTGCACGGCCACGCCGCGCAGATGGTGGGCGGGCGGATATAGCGGCGTAAACGCCTGCTTGCCGTCCAGCGTCAGCATGCAGGCGAGGCCCTGCGCATCGATGGCGAAGATCAGGTTCTTGCGCAGCCTGGGCGGCGACGAGGTGGTGGCGCTATCGATGGCTTCGTACTGGCATGGCGCCAGCAGCTCGCCCTGGCTATCGATCAGGCCAAACAGAAAGCGCCCGGCGATGCGCTGGCTGACGATGGCGATTTTCTTTTTCGTGCCGAAATCCTGCACGGAGCTGTAGGCGGGCGGCAGCACCACCTTGCCCGTGGTGTCGATCACGCCGTGCACATTGCGCTCGTCGTCATCGCCCGTCTGGCGTTCGATGTCGATCAAGCCATCGTCGCGCTGGCGGATGTTGTCCACCCTGTCGATGAGCAGCGCGCCGTCGGGCAGGCGCAGCAGGCTGCTGGCGCCGTCCGGTGCGATTCTCTGTACCAGATGGGGGCTGATCACATACAGGGCGCCGGGGGAAGGCGGCAGGACCACCGTGCCGTTCAGGTCCAGCACGCCGTGCGCATCGGGGGCGTCCGCCGTGGCAAAGCTGATCCAGCCATCGTCCGCGTAGTAAACGCCCAGGTCGACATAGCGCTGCGACAGCGGCACGATCCAGCGGCCATAGGGCGTGACCAGGCCGGCGACGTCCGGTTCGCCGCCGGCGCTCACTTCATAGCACAGCGCGTCTTCCTCCCATCCCACCACTTCCAGGCCCTGCAGGAACGGCAAATCTTGCGCATCGAGTTCCTCGACATCGGCCAGTTGCGCCTCGGCCGTGGCCGACCAGTAGCCGGTGGCGGGCGATGCGGCACCGGCGGCCAGCAGCGGCGCCAGCGCGTCCCGGTCGCCGCGCTGCAGGGCAAGGTGCAGGGCTTGCGCTTCGGCGCGCAGGGCGTCGAGCGCGGCGGCGTATTCCGGCGTGCCGATATCGTGCGCGATCAGCTGCACGCAATCGAGGATCAGCCATGGCTGGCCACCGGCCAGCAGGGCGCTGATGGCGCTGCGCGCGACGATGGACGCGGCGTCGCGCGGCTTGTCCATCAGCGCGGACAACGTTTGCCAGCTGGCCTGTGCCTGCGCCATCGGCGCGGCCAGCACACAGGGGCAGTCTTCGCCATCGCCGTAGATGGGCCAGGCGACGGCTTGCGTGCCGGCGCCGATGAGCAGCTTGAACAGCATGGGTACGTCCAGCCGCCATTCGGCCAGACCGGTGATGGCGTCGGTGTCGAAACCGGCCTGGCCGGGTAAAAATGCGGTGCTGAACAGGGCTGCGGTGTTGATCATGAATGCTATCTGAAAGAATAAGGGGTGCGCTCAGGGTGTGGGCGGCATGAGCCAATGCGCCAGCGCGCTGCGTTCCAGGCCAAGGTGTTTGGCCACGGCGGCCGCCTCGAAGGCCCACAGGCCGTAGTAGCCGCCCAGGCCGTGCGCGCGCAAATGGCCATTGAACCAGTCTTCGTGCACCAGCGCGCCATGCCAGCTGGCCAGGTAGTGCCGCAGGTGTTCCAGCTGTTGCGCGGGATCGTCCGCGTCCAGGCACTCGAACAGGGCCGAATAGGGCTCGGCGAAATACCATTCGTCGACGGCGGGTCGCGTCGGGTCGATGGTCGCCAGCAGCGCTTCGTACACGCCGTCTTCGCCGTCGAAGGCCGTCTGCAGGGCGGCCAGGCGGGCGGCCAGGTCGTGGCGGCCGAACAGCAGGGCGGCGCCCAGCAATTGCAGGGTACGCGCGTAATCCGTCAATTGTTCGAAATCAAAGGCGGGCAGGGCATCGTCATCGTAGGCGGCGGCCAGGGCCGCGCGCGCCGTTTCGCAGGCGGCAATGGCCGCTTCCAGCGCCGTTTCCACTGCCGGCAAGGGCAGGCCTGCCGTGTAGCGCAGCGAGAATGCCTGGTAAGCCGTGCTGGCGGCGGCGCATGCCCAGTAAGCGCTATCGCCGCCATCGATTTCCGCCTGCCCCTGCGCGCGTTCGTAGGCGGCCAGCAGGGTGTCAAGATAGGCCAGGTTGCGCGCAAAGTCGAACGGGGTGCCGGAAGGCAGGGGCGGCGCCTGACGCGGCACGTGGGGCCAGGGCGCGGACGAAGGCGGGCAAGCGGCCGCGCGATCGCGCTGGATGGCCCAGTCGGCGAAGATCTGTTGCAGATATGCCGCCGTCTCGTCGTCGTGGGCGATAGCGCCGACGCCCACCATGGTCGTGCCCAGCAGGGTGTAGCCGGGGAAGCGGCTGCTTTCGTAGGCGATGGTGGTCACGCTCTGGATGGCCTTGCCGTCGCTCAGGTCGCGCACGCGGAAGTACACGTCGTCCCAGCCCGCCAGCGGAGGCGCTGGCGTTTCATTCGGCAGGATGGCCCAGCTGTCGTCGGCCTGCTCTTCATAGGCGTCGAGCAGCTCGTCGAGGCTGCCGGGGCGGTCGATGCGGTTGTTGGCGTCGTATTGCAGGCCCAGTTCCGCCGCGAAGGCTGCCGCGTGGCGGCCCTCGAAGACCAGGTACAGGGCGCTCGTGGTGCCGACCAGTAGGTCCGTGTGCTGGCCCGCGACGACCAGCGCTTGCGGCAGCCGGCACCATTGGTAGTACGGAATGCCGGCCATCGGGCCGCCTTCTTCCGCTTGCGGGTTATTGAAACGCAGCTGCTCCAGCCATTTATAGCGTTCGTGCCGCTCCGCTTCCGTGCCGCTGCCGCGGCCAGTCAATTCATCGTGCAGGGTATTCAACAACATCATGCATTAATCCTGAAAAAGTGTGCGTGGCATGGCGTCATGCCGGGGTGTTTTGCGCAAACGCAAACAGCGCATCGAGCACGGCGTCGGGCTGCTCGGCCATCAATTCGTGCCCGCTGTCGACCTGCACCACGGTGCCATGCGCGATTGCCGCTGTCAGCAGCCAGGTCGATTTGGGCGGCGTCATCATGTCGCGCGCGCCGACAATGAATAAAGTGGGGCAGTGTACCGAAGCGGCGGCGATTTCGCCGTTCGCATAGGCATTGCAGGCAAAAAAATCCGTGTGAAACACGTGATCGGGGTTGAGGGCGGCGATGCGCTGTTTCAGGCGCCGCGCGCCGCCCATGGCGTAAAAGCCGGGGCCGGGAAACGACGGCTTTTGCGCGATCGACGAGTGCGACCAGATATTGACCATGTCGATGGCCGCCTGTTCATCGTTGAGCGACGTCTCCAGCAGCGCCGGCGAGACTTTCATCGGGTAGGTGGAGCCCAGCATGGCCAGGTGGCTGACGCGATCCGGCGCCAGGTGCGCCGCTTCCAGCGCGATCAGTGAGCCCATGCTGTGGCCGACCAGCATGGCCCTGGGTGCGCCGGCAGAGTCCAGCACGGCGAGAATCCAGCGCGCCAGTTCCTCGACCTTGGTTTTCGCCGCGCCGCCGCTGCGGCCGTGGCCCGGCAAGTCGACGGCCAGCACGTTCCAGCCGTGGTGGGCGAAGTAGCGCGTCTGCAGGGCCCACACGGAATGGTCGTTCTGCGCGCCGTGGATGAAGACGGCCGTCGGCTGGTTCGGGTTGAAAGCCTTGCCGCCCGTGTAGCAGTAGGCCGTGGTGTTCTCGATGGTGAGCAGCATGTCAGGCGCCTTTCTGCGACAGTTTCAGGCCACGGGCCAGGTCTTCGATCAAATCGTCGGCGTCTTCCAGGCCCACCGACAGACGCATGGTGCCCTGCGTGATGCCCGCCTGCGCCAGTTGATCGTCGGGCACGCGGAAGTGCGTGGTGGAGGCCGGGTGGATGACGAGCGACTTGGCGTCGCCCACGTTGGCCAGGTGCGAGAAAATCTTGAGGCTGTCGACAAAACGCTGGCCCGCCGCACGGTCGCCGCGCAGGCGGAAGGTAAACACGCCGCCCGCGCCTTTCGGCAGCAGGGTCTTGGCCAGTTCGTAGTCGGGATGCGACGGCAGTTCCGGGTAGGACACGGATTCCACGGCCGGATTGGCCAGCAAAAAGTCGATGACCTTGCGCGTATTGGCCACGTGGCGGTCCATGCGCAAGCCCAGTGTTTCGATTCCCTGCAGGATGGCGAAGGCGTTGTGCGGGCTCATGACGGCGCCGAAATCGCGCAAGCCTTCGCGCCGCGCGCGCAGGGCGAACGGCGCCACCGTCGATTCCTCGGCGAAGACCATGCCGTGAAAGCCCTCATATGGTTCGCACAGTTCGGCAAAACGGCCCGTCTTGTCGTAGGCGGCCTGCCAGTCGAAGGTGCCGCCATCGACGAGCAGGCCACCGATGGCCGTGCCGTGGCCGCACAAAAACTTGGTGGCCGAGTGGAATACCAGGTCGGCGCCATGCTCGAAGGGGCGCAGCAAATAGGGCGTGGTGAAGGTCGAGTCGAGCATCAGCGGCAGCTGCTGCTCGTGCGCCAGGGCGGCAATCTGGGGGATATCGAGCACGTCGAGGCCGGGATTGCCCAGGGTTTCGGCAAACAGCACTTTTGTATTCGGCCGGATGGCGGCGCGCCAGGCGTCCACGTCGCGCGGGTCGACGAAGGTCGTCTCGATGCCGAAGCGTTTTAATGTGTAGGCGAGCAGGTTATGCGAGCCGCCGTACAAGGCGCGCGAGGCCACGATGTGCGAGCCGGTACCGGCGATGGTGGACAAACCCAGGTGCATGGCGGCCTGGCCGCTGGCCGTGGCGATGCCGGCCACGCCCCCTTCGAGCGCGGCGATGCGCTCTTCGAGCACGGCGTTGGTGGGATTCGAGATGCGCGAATACACGTGGCCGGCCCGCTCCATATTGAACAGCGAAGCCGCATGCTCCGAACTCTTGAAGGCAAACGAGGACGTGAAATGGATGGGCGTGGCGCGCGCGCCCGTGGCCGGGTCGGGCGCCGCGCCCGCATGCAGGGATAAGGTATCGAAACCGGGGTATTTCGGGCCGCTCATGGTGTCTCCGCCAAGTTTTATAGTGGCAAGATCGTAACCTGATTTGCATCTGAGCAAAAGGGCTTCTGTGCAGGGCGCATGGGGCCGTGCCGGCGGGCCGCGCGTGTAACCTGCAGTGTAAAAAAAGTGACCGGCGCGGTACGGCGGTGGTACGATATCGTATCAGCGATATTCGGGCTGTTTTACCTGTGCGCGTGCGCCGCGCCGCAGGAAAACAGTTGCAGGCAAACGAAATCCTGGGCTTCAGGCGCACTCTCATGCATGTCCACCAAGAAAGATTTTATGCCCGCAATATCGTTCGACGGCTCCCTTGCCGTTCCCGGACCCTCTATCGTCGACGGCCTGTGCCAGGCAGGCTGGCTCATGCAAGAGCATTTCATCTCCCCAGAACTGAGCCGCCAGCTGGCCGCCGAATGCGTGCAATCCATGCTCAGCGGCAAGATGAAGGGCGCCGGCGTGGGCAGCGGCCATGCGCCGCTGCTGCAGCCGGACATCCGCGGCGACCATATCGAATGGCTGGAAACGGGCCGTTCAGAAGCGTGCGACCGCTACCTGGCACACATGGAAGCGCTGCGCCTCGTGCTCAACCGCGAGCTGTTCCTGGGGCTGGAAGAGTACGAAAGCCATTTCGCCCTGTACGCGCCGGGCGCCTTTTACCGGGCCCATCTGGACCGTTTCCGCGACGACGACAAGCGCACCGTGTCCGTCGTGCTGTACTTGAACGACGACTGGCTGCCCGGGCACGGCGGCGCGCTGCGCCTGCATCCGCAGGATGGCGAGCAGGTGGACATCTTGCCCCAAGCGGGGCGTATGGCCATGTTTTTGTCGGGCGAGATGCTGCACGAAGTGCTGCCGACGGCGCGCGAGCGCCTGTCCATCGCCGGCTGGTTCCGCCGCCGGGCATGAGAAAAGCTCACGGTACTCGCGTACCGCTGCGCTTCTCGGTCGCGCCGCGCATCCGCTCGCTACGTTTTTTTTGCCCGACAATCCCCCTCGATTTGATTGCGCGCAAGGCTGGATTTTTCCGCAGGCATAGGCTACAGTCGCAGTAAGGGCTTAGAATAACTAAAATACCAATCACGCGGACAGGACGGCCAATATGAAAGTATCTGAAATTCTCCAAGTCAAGGGCAATATCCTCTACACGGTCACGCCTGACCAGCCCCTGCTTGACGCGGCCAATACCATGGCTGAAAAAGACATCGGTTCGCTGGTGGTCATGGAATTTGGCGACCTGGTCGGCATGCTGACCTTCCGCGAAGTGCTGAACGCCTTGCATGAAAACGCGGGACAGATCGGCGGCGGCACCGTGCGCAAGCACATGGATGACCACCCGATCACCGTGACCCCGGATACGGAAGTCAATGAAGTGCGCCGCATCATGCTGGAAAAACATGCGCGCTACCTGCCCGTCATGAACGCCAAGACCCTGCTGGGTGTCATTTCCTTCTACGACGTGGCACGCGCCGTGCTCGAAGCGCAAAGCTTTGAAAACCAGATGCTGAAAGCGTATATCCGCGACTGGCCGGCCGAAACCACCGACTAAGTTTCGTTCATGCAGTAAAGACAACGCCGGCACCGCCGGCGTTTTGCATTTGTGAATTCAGGCTGACACCTACGCCGCCCCCTGCAGCGCCTCGTTGTTCAGCCAGGTGCCCAGCGCCGTGGCCGTCATGGGGCGGGCGAACAGAAAGCCTTGCGCCATGGGGCAGCCCAGCGCCTGCAGGATTTGCGCTTGCCGCTCGTCTTCCACGCCTTCGGCGATCACGGCCAGGCCCAGGTTGCGGCCCAGCTGGATGACCATTTCCGCGATGCTGCTGCCGCGCGCCGATCCCGTGATCTCGGTGACGAAGGCGCGGTCGATCTTCAGGCGGTCGACCTGCAGGCGCTGCAGGTAGGACAGCGAGGAGAAGCCCGTGCCGAAGTCGTCGATGGCGATGCTCACGCCCGTCTGCTTGATCTGCCACAGCATCTTGATCAGCATGTCCGGTTCTTCCATGGCCATCGATTCCGTGATTTCCAGTTCGATGAACTCGGGCGGCGCCTGCGTCTCTTCCAGCGCCGCGCGCAGCGTTTCCAAAAACAGCGGGTGGCGGAACTGCACCTGCGACACGTTGACGGACATGACGAAGTTGCGGTGGCCCTGCTCGCGCAGCAGCACCAGTTCGCGGCACGCCGTGCGCAGCACCCATTCGCCCAGGTCGATGATGATGCCCGAGTATTCGGCGATCGGGATGAAGCGGTCGGGCGAGATGAACTTGCCGTCCGGCGTCTGCCAGCGCAGCAGCGCTTCGGCGCCCACGGGGCGGCGCGTGGTCAGGTCGATCTGCGGCTGGTACACGACAAACAGCTGGTCCTGGCTGAAAGCCGTACGCAGCGCGTGCATCATGCGGACCCGTTCACGGATTTCGATGCCCATGCTGCGCGAGAAATAGAAGTGCCCGGCGCGCTGCTGGCTTTTTGCCCGTTTCAGGGCGATGTCGGCATCCTTCAGCGCATCGGCGCCCGTGCCCGCATGCTCGCCCAGGCGCACCAGGCCCAGGGTGGCGGACAGCTGCACGTCCTGGCCATCGATGCAGAACGGCGGCTGGAACAGGGCCAGGATCTTGCTTGGGTTGACTTGCGAGGAGTCGCCCAGCACGCAAAAGATGTCGCCGCCCAGGCGCGCCACCGTCAGCTGCGGTCCCAGCTGGGTTTGCAGTCGGCCCGCCACGGCGATCAGCAGGGTGTCGCCGAACTGGTGCCCCAGCGCGTCGTTGGTCTCGGCAAAGTGGTCGAGGTCGACCAGGGACAGGGTGGCGTCGTCGCGCGCGGGGCCGGCCAGGGTGGCGTCGAGGATTTCCACCAGGCGCGTGCGGTTCGGCAGCTTCGACAACTGGTCGTAGAAGGCGGCGTTGTGCAGGTGCGATACCAGCTCGACGTTGTCCAGGCCCACGGCGACGTTGCTGCAGAATACTTCCAGCAGGCTTTCATCGATGGCGGAAAGGGGGCGCGGCAGCACGAGGTAGGCGGCCGCGTCGCGGCCGGCCTTGCCCGCGAAGTACAGCGTGGCGTAGTCGTGCGCGTAGACATTGCGCCGCTGCGCCAGCGTATGCTCGATGGCGGCCATCACGCGCGGGTTTTGCAGGCCGCACAGGGCACTGTGCGGCAAGCCGGAAAAGCTGCCCGTGCAGGCTGCGACGAGCAGCTCCTTGCTGCCATTGTCCTGCAAATCCTGCACGCACAGCACGCCGTCGGCGCGGATGCCCAGCAGGTCGGCGATCTGCGCCAGCACGCCGGCCGAGAAGTTCTGCACGCCGTGCAGCGCCATCAGCTGCGTGCTGGCGTGGACGATCTGGTCCAGGCCGCGCCGGCTGTTGCTGATCGAACGGATCTGCTCGTACGAGCGGATGGCGGCCGTCACCGTGGTAAACAGCTTGATGCGCGTCAGCTCGGACTTGGTCTTGTAATCGTTGATGTCGAAATCGCGGATGGCGTCGATTTCCGGCGCATAGCCGGGCTGGCCCGTGCGCAGGATGATGCGCACATCCGTCATTTTCAGGGTTTCGCGGATGTAGCGCACCAGGTGCAGGCCCGCGTCATCCTGCTCCATCACCACGTCGAGCAGGATGACGGCGATGTCGTCTTCATGCTTGAGCAGTTCGCGCGCCTGGCCGGCCGAATACGCATGCACGAATTCCAGCGGACGGTGCTGCATTTCCAGGTTGCCCAGGGCGAAAGTGGTGGTGGAGTGGACGTCTTCATCGTCGTCGATGATCATCACCCGCCAGACGCTGCGCGGCGCGACGGCCAGCGGCGCCGCTGGTTGCTCATCGAGGAATACCAGGTCGTCGTGATCGTCCTTGTTGGCGTCAAGGGGGATGATCGGTGCGGGCATGTATAGCTTCTCCAGGATGACTCAATACGGAATGTGAGCACATCAGAAATGTCCATGGCGTTGTTGCACCGCCTCGCCGTACTAGCGTACTGTCTTCGGCGGCGCGCCTAGCCCTGGGCATTTCTGATGCACTCAGGGCGCATCGAAAAAGCAGCACTCAAGTGTCTCCGAGGCTCGCCCATTTTCTGATCGCCCATCATCCAAGTATATAGCTATTTAATAAGGAAAATGTTTTTTTAAGTCTATTCTGTAGAGCAATATTTCTTGTATTGCATGATTGCGACTCTTATTTGGTATTTTTTATATGAAAAAATACGCGGGATTTTAAAATGGCGAGATGAGTGGGGCGATATCGTGCCTGGCCGCGGCATTAGCGGCATGGCATGCCCCGCAGGCTGGTAGAATTGAGTTTTCCAGTCCTCACACTTCCTACTATGTCCGGTAATTCTTTTGGCAAGCTGTTTACTGTTACCACTTTCGGCGAATCGCACGGTCCGGCCATCGGCTGCGTGATCGATGGCTGCCCGCCGGGCCTGATCCTGTCGGAAGCCGATATCCAGCCCGAGCTGGACCGCCGCAAGCCGGGCACCTCGCGCCACGTGACGCAGCGCCAGGAATCCGATACGGTCGAGATTCTCTCGGGTGTGTACCAGGGCGTGACGACGGGTACGCCCATCGCGCTGCTGATCCGCAATGAAGACCAGCGCAGCAAGGATTACGGCAATATCGCGGAAAGCTTCCGTCCCGGCCATGCTGACTATACCTACTGGCATAAATACGGCGTGCGCGATCCGCGCGGCGGCGGGCGCTCGTCGGCGCGCCTGACGGCGCCCGTCGTGGGCGCGGCGGCGATCGCCAAGAAATGGCTGCTGCAGCAGTACGGCACCACGTTCAAGGGCTGCATGAGCCAGCTGGGCGACATTCCCGTGCCGTTCCAGTCGTGGGAACACGTGCATGCGAACCCGTTCTTTGCCGCCAGCGGCGACGCGGACCTGATCGCGCGCATGGAAGCGGCCATGGACCAGTTGCGCCGCGACGGCGATTCCATCGGCGCGCGCATCGATGTGATTGCGCAAAACGTGCCGGTCGGCCTGGGCCAGCCCATCTACGACAAGCTCGACGCCGACATCGCCTACGCCATGATGGGCATCAATGCCGTCAAGGGCGTGGAAATCGGCGCCGGCTTCGATTCGGTGGCGCAAAAGGGTTCCGAGCATGGCGACGAACTGACGCCGGAAGGTTTTATCGGCAATAATGCCGGCGGCGTACTGGGCGGCATCTCGACGGGGCAGGATATCAGCGTGTCGATCGCCATCAAGCCGACCTCGTCGATCCGCACGCCGCGCCGTTCGATCGATAAAGAGGGCAATCCCGTGATGGTGGAAACGTTCGGCCGCCACGACCCCTGCGTGGGCATCCGCGCCACGCCGATCGCCGAAGCCATGCTGGCGCTGGTGCTGATCGACCACGCCCTGATGCACCGCGCGCAGTGCGGCGATGTGTCGGTGAATACGCCGAAGCTGAAGTAAGCTGAAGTTTGTCGGATTACGGGCCTGCGGCCCTGATCCGACCTACGACCCATGCCATGGGTAGGTCGGATTAGCGCTTGCGCGTAATCCGACATCATTTGCATCACGCCACCTTGTTCGCCACCAGCTCGAGCTGGTGGCGCATCTCCACCGACTGCACCAATAACGCCCGGATATCGTTGATCAGGTTGAATTCCGTCTGATTCAGCTGAATCGGCGGGAAGCTGTCGTCCCAGTCGCCGTACAAAAATCCCGTGGGGTGGCCGTTGGCCGACAGGGGCAGCACGACGAAGCTGCGCGCTTCCGACAACGTCGCTTTCCACCATTGCGGCAGCTTGGCGGCAAATTTCGGGTCGCGCGCATTGTCGATGAAGATCACCCGGTCGCTGTTGAGGGCCGCGTGGAACACGTTCGGTTCATACGCGTCGCCAAACACCATCAGGTCCTGCAGGTCGGCCATGCCATCGCCCATGCAGATGCGCGCCGAATACAAATGATCCCTGTGGTTGCGCACGAACGCCACCGAGCGCGAAAAATCAAAGCCCTGGTGCAGCGTTTCGAGCGCCATCGAGACCATCTGGCCCGGGCTGGCGCTGCCGATGGCGCCGCGCAGGTCGGCCAGGCCGCTGATCAGCACGCGGTTGCCCTCGGCGCGCATGCGTGTCGAGGCCAGCTGGCGCGCACGCCGTTCGGCCGGTTTCGACAGCGGTGCGATCGACAGGTCGGCCGCCGCCATCGCCTTGGCCTTGTCCACCGCGACTACCAGGTCCGTCGCCGTGATGCCCAGGGTGCCCGCATAGTCGTCGATCAGCGCATGCACCTGCGCCGCGCCGGCCGCATCGTCATGCCACAGCGAGTCGGCGCAGCGCGCCGCCATCGTCGACAATCCCGCCATCCAGTCGGCGCCGCTGACGGGCGCGTTGTCGGGCGACGGGTCCATCGGACGCATGCCGTTGATCAGGTGCTGCGGCAAGCCCCAGTGGGCGGCCGTGGCATAGCCCACTTCCGGCAGCGACAGGCCGAGGATTTCGCGCGCGGCGGCCGCCTCGTTGCCCGGACCCGCATGCGCCTGCATGCGCGCCCAGAAGTCCGTCATGTAGAACGTCACCATCATGCGGCCCAGCGTGTGCAGCATCGAGCAGACGACGGCTTGCTCCGCCTGCAGGCTGCCGGCGCTGGTGGCCACCTGCTGCGCCACCATCCCCGCCAGCACGGCCTTTTCCATTTCCACGTGGGCGCTGACGGAATCGGGCGATGCCTGCGACAGTTCCTCGATCAGTTTCAGGCCCAGCGCCAGATGGCCGATGGCGTCGATGCCGAGCACCAGCACGGCCTTCGAGACCGTGTTGACGCGCTGGCCGAAGGCCGAATACATGCCGCTGTTGGCCAGCCGCAGCACCTTGTGCGTGAGGACAGGGTCGGACAGCACCGTTTGCGTGATGTCGAATTCGTGGTCATCCTCGCCGCGCATGGCGCCCAGGATGGCGCTGATGGCTTTCGCGAAGCCGGGCATGTCGCCTTGCTGTCGCGTGCGGGCCCACAGCAGTTCCAGAGTGTTTTTGCCGAGCTGTGTCGGCACCGTGAAATGACCTGGATTCATTGCACACCTCCGCGCAACTCATTGGCAGACGGCGTGGGCACCAGCGCCGCATAGGTTTTCTCGCTCAAGGCCGATAGCGCGGCATGGGCCGGCATCGGTTTTCCCGTCAGGTAGCCTTGCACATACTGGCAGCCGCGCGACTCCATGAAGTGCATCTGCTCCTCGGTTTCCACGCCCTCGGCCACGACGGACAAATTCAAATGCTTGGCCAGGTCGAGAATGGTGTTGCAGATGGCCGCATCCTTGCTCGACTCGGGCAAGTCCTTGATGAAGGTGCGGTCGATCTTCAGTACGGAAATGGGGAAGCGCTTCAGATACGCGAGCGAGGAGTAGCCGGTGCCGAAATCGTCGATGGCGATGCGCGCGCGGCGCTCCGTCATCTTGACGAGGATGGTTTCCGCATGCACGGGGTCGATCATCAGCGTGCCTTCCGTAATTTCCAGCACCAGGTGTTCGCCCGAGAGTCCGGAAAAGGCGATGGCGTCATCGAGTACGTCGAGGAATTTGTCGTTGCGGAACTGGCGCGGGCTGATGTTGACGGAGATGTACAACGGCCGTTTGGCCACTTCCTGGAACTGCTTGAGCTGCACGCAGGCCGCCTTCAGCGCCCAGGCGCCCAGCAGGTTGATCAGGCCATTGGCTTCGGCAATCGGGATGAAGCGCACGGGCGGCACCAGGCCCAGGGTCGGGTGCTTCCAGCGCATCAGGGTTTCGAAACCCTGGATCTGCCGCGTGTGCGCATCGACGATGGGCTGGTAAAACAGCAGGAATTCGCCTTCGCGCACGGCGTGGAACATGGCCGCTTCCAGCGAGATATCGTGTTCCGACGGGCCATTCAGGCGCGGGCTGTAGACCAGGCAGCGGGCCTTGCCCGTTTCCTTGGCGCGCGACATGGCCGCATCGGCCAGCGCCACCAGGCGCACTTCATCTTCCGCATGCAGCGGATAGATCGAGACGCCGACGGACGCCCCCACGTAGATCGTGTGGCCATCGACTTCGAACGGCGCCTGCAGGGTGGCCAGCAGGCGGCCCGTCACCAGCTTGATCTGCGCGTCGGTGGCGCTGCCGGGCAGCACGGCGACGAATTCATCGCCGCCCACGCGCGCCAGGGTGTCGCTGTCGCGCAGGGTCTTGCGCAGGCGTGCCGCGGCCAGGCGCAGCACGGCGTCGCCGACGGGGTGGCCCAGGCCATCGTTGACCTTTTTAAAACCATCGAGGCCGATGGTGGCGACCGAAAAACCCTGGCCCGAACGTGCGGCCTGGGCGATCACCATGCGGATGCGGTCCGACAGCAGCAGGCGGTTCGGCAGGCCGGTCAGCGCATCGTGCGTCGCCATGTGGCGCAGCCGTTCTTCCGTATTGTGCTGTGCCGACGTGTCGCGCCCGACCACCAGCAATTCGGCCACGCCGGCCGCGTTCATATAAGAAGACAGGCGCAGCTCGAACCAGATTTCCTGGTCCGGCGTTTGCAGGCGCACCTCCAGGCGGCCCGGTTCTTCCAGGGCGTCCTCCAGCGCCGCCTGCAGCGCGGCGCGCGACGCTTCGGCGGCCAGCGGCAGCAGCAAATGGCCGGGCAGGCCCGACGGCGCGCCAAACAGCGTGGCCGCGCGCTTGCTGGCGAACAGGATCAGGCCGTCCATATCGAGCCGGAACACGACGTCGCCTGCCTCTTCCATGAGGTTGTCCAACTCGTGGCGGGCCTCGCGGTGGGCGGCGGATGGGGTACTGGAAAACATCGTGCTGGCTTTTACCTTTTTATTATCAGTGCCGGCGCTCGCTGCAGGGCAGGGCGCCAACGGAAAGAGTGCGTCGTGCGTGACGCGCGCCATAGGGGCCGGAAGGGCGGCTATCGGAACGCGATCCACACGAAATGTATCATTGAAAAGCATTCGATTACATGAAATAGAGCAACATTGCTTCAGGTTTTGTAAATATTCCTGCCTTCCATGAAAAAAATCATGCTACGCGACACACACAGGTATTTTCATTCCACGTGGAAACATTTATCTGCACGTGCTTCCACTGGCGCGCTTGCCCCGCCATGCGCTTTACGCTAGTCTGGCTGGCAGACGGTGTTGACGGCGCGCCCGCGGCAGGCAAGGGCGCCATGATAACAAATCGCGGGAGACCCCCATGAATGCTTTTGACACGCATGAAGTTTTCAACCAGGCCACGCCGTTTGAAAACGTCAACCTGTTCGCCTGCGACCCGGCGCTGGTCGAAGCGCTGCTGCGCGAGGGGGGCGGCGCGGCGCTGCAGGAACTCGACGCGCTGGGCGAAAGACTGGGCCGGGCCGAGACGTACGCGCTGGCGCGCCTGGCCAATATCCACACGCCCGAACTGCAGCAGTTCGACCGGGCCGGCCGGCGCATCGACGAGGTGCAGTTCCATCCGGCCTGGCATGAACTGATGACCATCCTCGTGGGCGCGGGCGCGCACGCTTCGCCCTGGGCCACACCCGGCCCCGGCGCCCAGGTGGCGCGCGCGGCCGCCTATCTATTAGTGGGGCAGGTGGAAAACGGCACGCAGTGTCCCGTGACGATGACGTATGCCTCGGTGCCGGCCCTGCGCCAGGCCCTTGATCTGCCGCAAATCGCCGAGCGCTGGCTGCCGAAGATCCTCTCGCGCGAGTACGATCCCCGCTCCTTGCCCGTGGAACAGAAACGGGGCGCCCTGGTCGGCATGGGCATGACGGAAAAGCAGGGCGGCTCCGATGTGCGCAGCAACACCACGCGCGCCACCCCCGTGCCGCCGGACGAGGCGCGGGCCATGTTCGGCGAAGAGGCCGGCGGCGCCTGGCGCATCGTCGGCCACAAATGGTTTTTCTCGGCGCCGCAATGCGACGCGCACCTGATCCTGGCGCAGGCGGATGAGGGCGGACTGTCGTGCTTTTTCCTGCCCCGCTACCTGCCCGACGGCAGCCGCAACGCCATCCGCGTGCAGCGCCTGAAGGATAAGCTGGGCAACCGCTCGAATGCCTCGTCGGAAGTGGAATTTGCCAATGCCTACGGCTGGCTCGTGGGGCAGCCGGGGCGAGGCATTCCCACCATCCTGGAAATGGCCAGCCACACGCGCCTCGATTGCGTGCTGGGCAGCGCCGGCATCATGCGCGCCGCCCTGACGCAGGCGCTGCACCATGCGCGCCAGCGGGCCGTGTTCGGCAAGCCGCTCGTCGAGCAGCCGCTGATGCAAAACGTGCTGGCCGACCTGGCGCTCGAATCCGAGGCTGCCACGGCCTTTGCCCTGCGCCTGGCCCGCTGCTTCGATGAAAAAAACGATGCGCAGCAGGCGATGCTGGCGCGCGTGCTCACGCCGGCCGGCAAGTACTGGATCTGCAAGCGGGGGCCCGGCTTCGGCTTCGAGGCGATGGAAGTGCTGGGCGGCACGGGCTACGTGGAAGAGGCGCCGCTGGCGCGCCTGTACCGCGAGTTGCCCGTCAACTCGATCTGGGAAGGCTCGGGCAACGTCATGTGCCTCGACGTCTTGCGCGCCTTCGGCAAGTCGCCGGCCGCGCGCGACGCCCTGGCGGCCGAGCTGGCGCTGGCCGGCGATGGCGATGCCATTTTTGCCGGCTACCGCGTGCGCCTGCTGGCCGACCTGGACGGGCCGCAGACGGACGAGTTTGGCGCGCGGCAATTGTCCGAGCGCATCGTGCTGGCCGTGCAGGCGGCCTTGCTGCTGCGCCATGCGCCGCCGTTCGTCGCGCAAGCGTTCCTGCAGTCGCGGCTGGTGCGGGCGCCGGGCGGGGCGTATGGCCGCTTGCCGGCCGGCACCGATTGCGGGGCCATCCTGGCCCGCGCGCTGCGCGAGTATTGATTTCAATAAAACCGATTATTTCGAAAATTCCGGCCACAGGCGGGCTGCGGGCTGGGATAATGCTGCAATCCATGATTTTATCGACACGCGGCGCGCTTGCGGTGCATGCCTGCCGCCGCGCCAGAGAGTAGAGAAAGAAAAACAATATGAAACAAGATCCACGCTTCCCGAATTTGTTCATTACCGATCACCCGTTGATCCAGCACAAACTGAGCCACATGCGCGAGCACGACACGTCGACGCGCACCTTCCGCGAATTGCTCAAGGAAATCACTTTGCTGATGGGCTATGAAATCACGCGCGACCTGCCGCTGACGACGCGCGAAATCAGGACCCCGCTGGTGACCATCGATGCGCCCGTCATTGCTGGCAAGAAACTGGCCATCGTGCCCATCCTGCGCGCCGGCATCGGCATGAGCGATGGCCTGCTGAACCTGGTGCCATCGGCCAGGGTCGGCCACATCGGCGTGTACCGCGATCCCGCCACCCACATGCCCGTGGAATACCTGGTGCGCCTGCCGGACCTGAACGAGCGCACCTTCATCCTGTGCGACCCGATGGTAGCGACCGGCAATTCGGCCGTGTACGCCGTCGACGTGCTGAAGAAGCGAGGCGTGACGGACGAGCAGATCATCTTCCTGGCGCTGGTGGCCGCACCGGAAGGCGTGACCGTGTTCCAGAACGCGCACCCGAACGTCAAGATGTTCTGCGCCTCGCTCGATTCGCACCTGGATGACCACGCCTACATCGTGCCGGGCCTGGGCGATGCCGGCGACCGCATCTTCGGCACCAAGTAAGCCATTCAGGCGAGTATTGCGATGGCAACCTTGATCGACCCCGATTTCCGCGCGCGTTTGCGTGCCCTGAACGAAAAATATGCGGCTGGCGTGCCGGCCCTGATGCAAGCGATCGCGCAGGCAAGCGGCCGCTGCGACAGCGAAGGCCCCCGCCTGGAACCGTTGACGGAGCTGCACCGCGCGCTGCACGCGGTGGCCGGCTCGGCCGCCACTTTCGGCTTTGCCGCGCTGGGGCAGGAATGCCGGCGCATCGAACAACTGGTGCGCGCCATGCTCAATGCTCCCGCGCAAGTGGCGTCGGAATGGCCCGCCGTGCGGACGCAAGTGGAAGTGCTCTTGCACTGGGCGGCGCGCGATGCGGGCGCCACCCATTTCACCGCGTGAGCGACAGCGCTACAGAGATGTGGTTGCAATGATTCATTTGATGCAACGCAAAGCATCCGCGTCTCAGATTAGGATATAGTGTGTCCATGCCGCTGGTACAGGGCGCCGCAAGACGGGGATTTGGCTATTAAAGTAGTGTTCGTAAGTTTATTTTGCGAAAGAATGGTTTTTCTCAGTTTTGTTGGTATAATTGGGCATCGTTGGATTCGAGGTAGTAGTGCAGTTTGTCTGTCATTTCTTTCTTGCTTCAAACGATATAACGGGCGCAAGCCCAACTTAACTGAAATAGGAAATTGTAATGGCAACTGGCATCGTAAAATGGTTCAATGATTCGAAGGGTTTCGGCTTTATTACCCCTGACGAAGGCGGCGAAGATCTGTTCGCTCACTTCTCGGCTATCCAGTCGAACGGCTTCAAGTCCCTGCAAGAGAACCAACGCGTTTCTTTTGAAGTGACCGCTGGCCCTAAAGGCAAGCAAGCTTCGAACATTCAGCCAATCTAATACGCTGGATCAAACGAAATAAAGAAATCCTCGGTCTCCGAGGATTTTTTTTCGCCTGAATTTCCGTGAGGTATTGGTTTTGCGCTTTTTTTGGGTGAGCTTGCGCCGCCTGGTAGGTCGGCTTAGCGCTTGCGCGTAAGCCGACAATGGCGGTGCTGGGGGGCAAGGGCTGGTGGTGCCGGCTTACGCTGCGCTAAGCCGGCCTGCGCCGACCTATCCGACCTGTGTCAAGCTACGCTCTACCAGTGCGGCCGGCGGTGACTAGATTGCTCTCTCGCGCCAGTAGTCGGGTTGGGAATACGCATGCCGTAAAAAATCCACGAATGCCCGTATGCGCAGCGGCAGATGGCGGCGCTGGGCGAACACGGCATAAATATCATTGCCCGGCGCGGCGAACTGGTCCAGTACCGTCACCAATTGGCCCGATTCGATCTCCGCACCGACCTCCCACATCGAGCGCCATGCCAGGCCCTTGCCGGCCAGGGCCCAGTCGTGCAGCACTTCGCCGTCGTTGCACACCATGTTTCCCGCCACCTTTAGAATTACATTCTTGCCGTTTTCGCGGAAGGTCCAGCCCCGCTGGCTGCCTTCGCTGCTGATGGCCAGGCAATTGTGCTTGGCCAGGTCGGCCGGGATGCGCGGCATGCCCGCCCGTTTCAGATAGGCGGGCGAGCCGACCAGCACGCGCTGGTTGTCGGCCAGCTTGGTGCTCACGAGCGAGGAATCGGACAGGCTGGCGATGCGGATGGCCACGTCGATGCCTTCGCCGATCAGGTCGACGAGGCGGTCGTTCAGGTTCAGCGACACCGTCACGTCGCGGTGCTCGGCCACGAAAGAGGGGATCAAGGGCGCCACGTGCTGGCGTCCGAAGCCGGCCGGCGCGGAAATGAGCAGATGGCCGCTGGCCTTCACGCTGCGCACGGCCACCGCCGCTTCCGCTTCTTCCAGCTCGCCCAGGATGCGCTGGCAATCCTCGAGGAAGGCGGCGCCTTCGTTCGTCAGCGCCAGCTTGCGCGTCGTCCGCTGCAACAGTTTCACGCCCAGGCGCTGCTCCAGCGCATCGAGGCGCCGGCCTATCATGGCCGGGGCGATGCCTTCCGCGCGCGCGGCGGCCGACAGGCTGCCCTTGGCGACCACTTCCACGAAGGTCGATATTTGTCTGAACTGGCCCATATGCTGTGCTCGCTATCTTGTCACTTGTGATAAAAACGCATAGATGAAGTGATTTTTAATCTCGTTTCCATGCCTTATAGTGCAATACTATAGAACAAACGCGCCGCCCGGCAGAGTGTTTTTGCGCCTCTGTCCAGCTTGCCCGCGCAGTCGTTCGGCTTATACTTGGATCACCAGATTATTTTTGCTTATATTTATTAAAAACCGGAGAACTTCATGACGCAGAATACGATCGCACTTCCCGAAGGCATGCAAATCACGGGTGACATCGCCCCCGGCTACGAACAGATTTTGACGCCGGCTGCATTGGCGCTGGTGGCCAAGCTCACGCGTGCATTCGAACCGCGCCGCCAGCAATTGCTGGCCGTGCGCGTGGAGCGGGCCAAGCGCCTCGACGCGGGAGAGCGTCCTGATTTCCTGCCAGAAACCGCACACATCCGCGATGGCGACTGGAAGATCGCACCGATCCCGAAGGCGCTGGAATGCCGCCGCGTGGAAATCACCGGTCCCGTCGAGCGCAAGATGGTCATCAACGCGTTCAATTCCGGCGCGGACAGCTACATGACGGACTTCGAGGATTCGAACACGCCGAACTGGGATAACCAGATCACGGGCCAGATCAATATGTTCGACGCCGTGCGCAAGACGATTTCGCTGGAGCAAAATGGCAAGTCGTACAAGCTGAACGACAAGATTGCCACCCTGGTCGTGCGTCCGCGCGGCTGGCACCTCGATGAAAAGCACGTGCTGGTCGACGGCAAGCGCATTTCCGGCGGCATTTTCGATTTCGCCCTGTTCATGTTCCATAACGCCAAGGAACAGCTGGCGCGCGGCGCCGGCCCGTATTTCTATCTGCCGAAGATGGAATCGCACCTGGAAGCGCGCCTGTGGAACGACATCTTCGTCATGACGCAAAACGAACTGGGCTTGCCACAAGGCACAATCAAGGCGACCGTGCTGATCGAAACCATCCTCGCCGCGTTCGAAATGGATGAAATCCTGTATGAACTGAAGGAGCACAGCTCGGGCCTGAACGCGGGCCGCTGGGATTACATCTTCTCGTGCATCAAGAAATTCAAGCTGGACAAGGATTTCTGCCTGGCCGACCGCGCCAAAGTCACGATGACGGCGCCCTTCATGCGCGCCTACGCCTTGCTGCTGTTGAAAACCTGCCACAAACGCGGCGCGCCAGCCATTGGCGGCATGGCAGCCTTGATCCCGATCAAGAACGATCCGGAAAAGAATGACATCGCCATGGGCGGCGTGCGCAACGACAAGGCGCGCGATGCCACCGACGGCTACGACGGCGGCTGGGTTGCCCATCCGGGTCTGGTCGAGCTGGCCATGGGCGAGTTCACCAAAGTGTTGGGCGACAAGCCGAACCAGATCGACAAGCAGCGTCCCGACATCGATGTGAAAGCGTCGGATCTGCTGAACTTCCAGCCGGAAGCGCCGATCACGGAAGCGGGCTTGCGTTACAACATCAACGTGGGCATCCATTACCTGGGCAGCTGGCTGGCCGGCAACGGTTGCGTACCCATCCACAACCTGATGGAAGACGCAGCCACGGCCGAGATCAGCCGCTCGCAAGTGTGGCAATGGATCCGTTCCAGCAAGGGCGTGCTGGAAGACGGCCGCAAGGTGACGGCCGACATGGTGCGCGCCATGATTCCGGAAGAGCTGGCCAAGGTGCAGCGCGATGCGCCGGGCGGCAACGGTCCGACCTATGTGCGCGCCGGCCAGATTTTCGAGGAAATGTCGACGTCGGAATCGTTCGCGGAATTCCTGACCTTGCCGCTGTACGAAGAAATCTGATCCTGATCAAATAACAGCATAAAAAAATCCCGGCGATGCCATCAGCATCTGCCGGGATTTTTTATTGCGAAAGGAGGCGTTTAAAAATTATTCTTCCACATCCGCAAGGCCGCAAATGCTTCCACGGGCGAAGCGTCGCTGGCCAGTTTGCCCTCGACCTTCAGGCTCGTCAAAATTGCCGGTTCGCGGTAGCGCAGGAAGGGGTTCGTGGCTTTCTCAAGGGCAATGGTCGACGGCACGGTCGACAAACCCTGCTGGCGCTTTTCCGTGTCGATGGCGATGCGTTCCTGCAAGGCCACGTTGCCCGGCTCGACGGCGTTGGCGAAGCGCAGATTGGACAAGGTGTACTCATGCGCGCAAAATACCTCGGTATCGTCGGGCAGGGCGGCCAGCTTGCCCAGCGAATCGGCCATCTGGCCCGGCGTGCCTTCGAACAGGCGGCCGCAGCCGCCGGCAAACAGGGTGTCGCCGGAAAACAGCCATGGTGCGCCGCTGCGCTCGTCGCGCTGGCGCACATAGGCGATGTGGCCCTTGGTATGGCCGGGCACGTCGATGACGGTCATCTGCAGGCCCAGCTCGGCCACATAGGCGACATCGCCTTCGGCAAGCGGTTCCGTGATGGCTGTGATAGCCTCATTGCGCGGGCCGAAGACGGGCACGGCGAAATGCTGCAACAATTCAGGTACGCCACCCGTGTGGTCGGCGTGGTGATGCGTGAGTAAAATGGCGGACAAGGTCAACTGATGGGCTTGCAGCGCATCGAGGATGGCCATCGCATCGCCGGGGTCGACCACGGCGGCGTGGCGGCCGTCATGGATCAGCCACAGGTAATTGTCGGCGAAGGCGGGCACGGCAAGTACCGATAAAGCGTGTTCAGGGGAGTGTGTCATGAGCAAAAGAGAAAACTGAATGGACAGTGTGGCATCCGAAAAATCCATTATAGCGCTTGACGGCTGGTTGCAGACCCCGGCCGGTCTCTACGTGCGCGCCTGGGAACAGCAATGCCTCGACAGCCTGACCGTCGACATCTTCGGTTACAACGCCGTGCAAATCGGCTTGCCGCAGCTCGATGCGCTGGCCGCCAACCGCATGCCGAACAAATGGCTGCTCGATTCGCGCCTGCCGACGCGTCCGCCGCAAGAGAGTCGTTTGACCCTGGTGTCGGCCTTCGACGAGTTGCCGTTCGACTCGCAAAGCCTGGACCTCGTGGTCTTGCCGCACGTGCTTGAATTTGCCGCCGAGCCGCACCAGGTCTTGCGCGAAGTCGAGCGCGTGCTGATCCCCGAAGGGCGCGTGATCGTCTGCGGCTTCAATCCGGCCAGCCTGTGGGGCATGCGCCAGGGCCTGGGGCGGATCACGGGACGCCATTACCTGCCGCAGGCGGGCGAGCTGATCTCTATGCCGCGCATGAAAGACTGGTTAAAATTGCTGAACATGGGCGTCAGCCAAAGCCACTTCGGCTGCTACGCACCTGCCTGCAGGACAGAAAAATGGCTGCGCCGCAACGCCTTCATGGACAAGGCGGGCGCGCGCTGGTGGCCATATCTGGGCGCAGTGTATATAGTGCAGGCGATCAAGCGCGTCAAAGGGATGCGTTTGATCGGTCCGGCGTGGACCAAGAAACCGGCGACGGCGCCCGCAGGCGCACCGGTTACGAATAAAAGGCGGGAACAGCAAGATGGATAAGGTAGAAATTTACGCCGATGGCGCATGCAAGGGCAATCCTGGCACGGGCGGTTGGGGCGCGCTGATGGTGGCCGATGGCGCCAAGAAAGAAATTTACGGCGGGGAACTGAATACGACAAATAACCGCATGGAATTGAAGGCCGTGATCGAAGCCTTGACGGCGCTCAAACGTCCCTGCCAGGTGGTGATGTATACCGATAGCCAGTATGTCCAGAAGGGCATCAGCGAATGGATCCACGGCTGGAAGGCGCGCGGCTGGAAAACGGCGGCCAAGGCACCCGTGAAAAACGTCGACCTGTGGCAGGCGCTCGACACGGCCCAGGCCGTGCATGAAGTGGAATGGCGCTGGGTGCGGGGCCACAACGGTCATCCGGGCAATGAACGGGCCGATCAGCTAGCCAATCTGGGCGTGGAAACCGTGCGCGCCTAAGAACGCCCGACCAAACCTACTGCGCGTCGCGCTTTGCGGCCTGTGATGCTCACCGTACTAGAGTACGGTTGCGCTTATCGGCCACAAATCACTGCCGCTCGCTACGGTTTTGTTGGGCGTTCGAACATGTCTGGGTGCGATTGCAGCACACAGGTTTGCTATACTGTGCCCTTCGCTTTTTGCTTTTACGAATGAATCCGCCATGCGTCAAATTGTTCTCGATACTGAAACCACCGGCCTGAACCCGCGCACGGGCGACCGCATCCTGGAGATCGGGGCGGTCGAACTGAACAACCGCATGTTGACGGGGAATAATTTCCACCATTACATCAATCCCGAGCGCGATTCGGAAGAGGGCGCGCTGGCCGTCCACGGATTGACGACGGAATTCCTCAGCGACAAGCCGAAATTCGCGGAAATCGCCGACGAATTCCGCGCCTACATCGCTGGCGCCGAACTGATCATCCACAACGCCCCCTTCGATATCGGCTTCCTCAACGCGGAATTCAAACGCCTGAACCTGCCGCCCGTGCACGAACAAGTCGCCGGCGTGATCGATACCCTGGTGCAGGCGAAGGAAATGCATCCCGGCAAGCGCAACTCGCTCGACGCCCTGTGCGACCGCTACGGCGTCTCGAACGCCCACCGCAAGCTGCACGGCGCATTGCTCGACTCCGAATTGCTGGCCGACGTCTACCTGGCCATGACGCGCGGGCAAAACAGCCTGAGCATGGAAGAAGAAGTGGAAGTGGCCGCCGACGGCGCCGTGCTGGAAATCGTGCCCCTGGCCGAAGTCATCTTCCAGAGCGCCACAGCCGACGAGCTCGCCGCCCACGCAGCCACCATCGCCGGCCTCGACAAGGCCGCCAAAGGCCAGTGCATCTGGACCGCCGTCACGTCGCCGCCAGCGGCCGCCTGAGAAAAAAGCGGGGCACGGCAAATTTCCTCTTGCCAGCCCTTGCGGATGCCGCAACACCTATGCGATAATTCGCCTCGCTTCGGGAGGTTAGCTCAGGGGTAGAGCACTGCATTCACACTGCAGGGGTCGCAAGTTCGAAACTTGCACTTCCCACCAA
>Ga0182006_1000068_pt1 | contig 144823 bp, 143 predicted proteins | sample Sormic07211104_1_FD_123022 | JGI IMG/M metagenome (GOLD analysis project Ga0182006, IMG submission 123022) | Rhizosphere microbial communities from Sorghum bicolor, Mead, Nebraska, USA - 072115-104_1 MetaG | ecosystem: Host-associated > Plants > Roots > Rhizosphere | place: USA: Nebraska...
ATTTACACCATCGCCGATAGGCGATATGATATGTTTGTTTTGTACTTCAAAACTTTTTTCCGTAAAATAATTTCTTGTTCACTCTATATTCAATACTTTGAAAACACTTAAAATTGCTATCCAAAAATCGGGTAGGTTAAACGAAAAATCTGTAGAAATACTTAAGAATTGTGGTTTATCTTTCGAAAACTACAAAAGTTCACTCATCTCAACTGTTACCAATTTTCCTTTAGAAATTCTTTTCCTGCGTGACGATGATATTCCGGAATACGTACAGGACGGCATTGCCGATTTAGGTATAGTGGGCGAAAATGTGATTGTAGAAACCAAAGCCGAGGTAGACTATCTTCAAAAATTAGGTTTTGGAAAATGCACCTTAAAAATCGCCGTTCAGGCCACCAGCAACATCCAACAATTGGAAGAGTTAAACGGCAAGGCCATTGCAACTTCTTATCCGGTAATTCTCGAAAAATTTCTACAGGAAAAAGGAATACAATCTGATATCAGAACCATTTCAGGATCGGTAGAAATTGGTCCGGGTTTGGGATTAAGTGACGCCATTTTCGATATCGTTTCAACAGGTGGAACATTAAAAAGTAATGGCTTAAAACCTTTCGCTGATGTCATGCAATCTGAAGCTGTTTTAATCGGAAACAAATCTATCGCCGACAATCCGGAGGTAGCAGAATTATTGCAACGCATCCGCTCTGTACTTAGTGCAAAATCAAACAAATATGTAGTACTGAATATATCGAAAGATAACCTTCAAAAAGTGGTTGATTTATTGCCCGGCGTAAAAAGTCCTACGGTAGTTCCACTCTTCGAACCTAACTGGGTAGCCGTACATTCGGTAATTGCAGAAGAAGATTTCTGGGATAAAATAAACAGTTTAAAAGCTGCCGGAGCCGAAGGTATTTTAGTGATGCCTATTGAGAAAATAATCAGATAAATTTTTAAAATTTCATATTAACTATTAGTTAATTTAAAAATATAAATCATTGAAAATCTATAATTATAAAGGTTTATCTAAATCAAAAATTGAAGAACTGTGTTCCAGACAGATTGAGGATGATAAATTGGTGGAAAGTCGTGTTGCCGACATTGTAAAATCAGTAAAAACGGATGGCGACAATGCCCTTTTTGATTTTGCCAAAACCTTTGATAAGGTGGAACTGGAAAAACTTTTTCTAGATGGAGCGGAGTTAAAAGCTATTGCAGCAACTATCCCTGATGAAGCAAAAAAAGCGATTGATACGGCGTATGAAAACATTAAAAATTTTCACTTGTCTCAATTAAAAAAAGAAGATAAAGTAGAGACCATGCCAGGTGTAGTTTGCTGGCGCGAAAGCAGGGCAATTGAAAAGGTCGGATTGTATATTCCGGGGGGAACTGCAGTATTACCAAGCACTTTTTTAATGCTGGCAACACCAGCGCTTATTGCAGGCTGTAAAGAAATCATCGTATGCTCTCCGCCGCAAAGTGATGGTAAAACAAATTGTTACCTGGCTTACTGCGCAGTGCTATTGGGTATCGAGAAATTATTTCTGATTGGAGGCGCACAGGCTGTAGCAGCTATGGCTTTTGGAACGGAAAGTGTACCACAGGTATATAAGATCTTCGGACCTGGCAATCGCTACGTAACCACAGCCAAAACCATGGTTCAAAATAAGGTGGCTATTGACATGCCTGCCGGACCATCGGAGGTACTGGTCATTGCAGATGAGACTGCCAATCCGTCATTTATTGCTGCTGACCTACTTGCACAGGCAGAACATGGAACTGATAGTCAGGCTATTTTGGTATCTACCTCTAACCAAATCATAGCTGAAACATTAAAAGAAATTGAAAGTCAGCTTACTATTCTTCCTAGAAAAGAGATAGCAGCCAAGGCCATTGCTAATTCTTATGCTGTTTTAACTAAAAACCTGGATGAAGCGATGTTATTTTCAAATGAATATGCACCGGAGCACTTAATATTGGCTACTGAAAACTTTGAAAGTATTATTCCCCTGATTGTCAATGCAGGATCTGTGTTCTTAGGCAATCTTACCCCAGAAAGTGTTGGCGATTATGCTTCGGGAACCAACCATACCTTACCTACCAGTGGCTTTGCGAAGGCTTATTCAGGCGTATCAACAGATGCGTTTTTGAAAAAAATCACTTTCCAGCACTTATCTCAGGAAGGCTTGAACAATATTGGCAAAACAGTAGAGATCCTTGCAGCAGCAGAGGGTTTGGAGGCGCATAGAAACGCGGTGAGTATAAGATTGGGCTTTGGGTTGGAAGACCGAAGTCAGCAGTCAGAAGATAAATAGGTATAAAATAAAACCGAGAATAAGATTAAGTCATTTCAATAAATCCAGTAAAAAGTATAACGTATAAAGCTTTAGGCTACATGCCAATCCCTTTTACCTTTTACCTTTTACCTTTTACCTTAAAAAATGGACATTAACGATTTAGTAAGAGAAAATATAAAAAACCTTCGCCCCTACTCTACCGCAAGGGACGAATTTAAAGGTCAGGCATCTGTTTTTTTAGATGCAAACGAGAACAGTTATGGTTCACCGCTGCCCGCCAATTATAACCGCTATCCAGATCCTTTACAGCTGGACCTGAAAGATGCCATCAGTAAAATAAAGGGCGTGCCAATTGAGAATACTTTTTTAGGAAACGGTAGTGACGAAGCAATAGATTTGTTATTTCGCGCTTTCTGTAATCCCGGAAAAGACAATGTAATTGTGCTGCCTCCAACTTACGGAATGTATGAGGTTTCGGCCAACATAAATGATGTAGAAATACGCAAAGTAAGCCTGCTTCCAGACTTCCAGTTAGACCTGGAAAAGATCGCAGAAACGATCGATAAAAACACGAAAATAATCTTCATTTGCTCGCCAAATAATCCGACCGGAAATTCGATAAACCGGGAAGATATTGAAACCATTTTAGCCAACTTTAACGGCATCGTTGTAGTGGATGAAGCCTACATAAATTATGCCCGTCAGAAGACCTTTATTCAGGAGTTAACTGAGTATGCAAACCTCGTGGTTTTGCAAACTTTTTCGAAGGCCTGGGGACTCGCAGCTTTACGTTTAGGCATGGCTTTTTCTTCCACAAAAGTGATCGATGTTTTGAACAAAATTAAGCCACCTTATAACATCAACCAGGCCACTCAGGATTTAGCATTTGAGGCAATAAAAAATATTGCACAAGTAAACGAATGGATTAAAGAATCTGTTGCAGAAAGAGAGCGTTTAAGCCTGGCATTAAGTGCAATAAATATTGTAAAAAAAGTATACCCTTCTGATGCAAATTTTATTCTCACAGAAGTTACAGATGCGCTAAAAATTTATGATACTTTAGTAGAGCAAGGCATCATTGTACGCGACCGCTCTAAAGTAATTTTGTGCGAAGGTTGTTTAAGGATCACCGTGGGTACAAAAGAAGAAAACGACAAACTATTAACTGTTCTAGAAAATTTCTAAAATGAAAAAAGTATTATTTATAGATAGGGATGGCACTTTAAATATCGAGCCAGATGATGAACAGATAGATAGTTTTGCAAAGCTTAAGTTTTATCCACGTTCTTTATATTATTTATCGAAAATTGCAGCCGAACTGGATTACGAACTCGTAATGGTTACCAACCAGGATGGATTGGGTACACTTTCAAATCCGGAAGAAAATTTCTGGCCTATCCATAAGTTTATGCTGGAGACTTTTGAAGGCGAAGGGGTACATTTCAGCGAGGTTGTAATTGATAGAACTTTCGCAAAAGACAATGCTCCTACCCGTAAACCGGGCACCGCTTTATTGACAAAATATTTTAGCGAAGATTACGACCTGAAAAACTCTTTCGTTATCGGCGACCGTTTGAATGATGTAGTTTTGGCCAAAAATTTAGGTGCAAAAGCCATTTTTCTTCGCCAGAATGATGCATTAGGCTCTACAGAAGCGCTGGATAAGCATGAAACACTCCTAGATGTTATCATTCTGGAAACCAAAAAATGGGAAGATATCTATAACCTGCTTAAAGCGGGAAGCAGAAAAATTCATCATGAGCGTAAAACCAATGAAACCGACATCACCATTAACCTTGATCTGGATGGAACCGGAAAAGCGAAAATCGAAACTGGTTTAAACTTTTTCGATCACATGCTTGATCAGATTGCCAGACATGGGAGTGTAGATTTAGAAGTAATAGCTAAAGGCGATTTGCATATTGATGAACACCACACCATAGAAGATACCGGTATTGCGCTGGGAGAAGCCTTTGCTAAAGGACTGGGGAATAAACTCGGCATTGAGAGGTATGGTTTTTGCTTACCAATGGACGATTGTTTGGCTCAGGTAGCCATTGATTTTGGGGGAAGAAACTGGATTGTTTGGGATGCCGAATTTAAACGTGAAAAAGTTGGCGATATGCCAACAGAGATGTTTTATCATTTCTTTAAGTCGTTTAGTGACGCTGCAAAATGCAATCTAAATATAAAAGCGGAAGGTGATAACGAGCACCATAAAATTGAAGCCATTTTTAAAGCATTTGCCAAAGCCATTAAAATGGCTATAAAACGTGATGCAGAGAAAATGGTATTGCCGAGTACCAAAGGAATGTTGTAAGAGAAGTGGAAGGCTGAAAGGTTTAAGGCGGAGGGTAACGCTCATCCGCTGTTAAATAAACCCGATAGAGCGGAATAGCCCGCAGCGTAGCGAGGACTATAAGCGATAGCGGGACTACAGGCCCGATGAAAAACTGACTTTCATTTTCAGACCTATAAAAAAAGAATGTTAATTATTAAATTATGGTTGGAATTATAAACTACGGAGCAGGCAATATTTTCTCCCTTACCGCAGCATTAGACCGCTTAAATGTAACCTATGGCATGGTAAATACAGAAAATGACCTCGAAAAATACAGCCACATCATCATCCCGGGTGTTGGCCATGCGGGTGCGGCCATGGAAAAATTAAAGGGTACCGGCCTGGTTGAAGCCATAAAAAAGCTAACCAAACCTGTACTGGGCATCTGTGTGGGCATGCAGCTTATTACCGAACATTCTGAAGAGGGCGATGCCGCGCTTCTAAATATCGTTCCGGTTAAAACCAAAAAATTCGATAAGTCGCTGAATATCAAAATCCCGCACATGGGCTGGAATGCGGTGACCCCAAAAAGCAATTCTTTATTTGAAGGTGTTGAAGATAATACACAATTTTACTTCGTGCATTCGTACTTTATTGAATATAACCCTACTTTTGATATCGCATCTGCTGATTATGGTTTAAAGTTTTCGGCAGCGGTACAAAAAGATAATTTTTACGGCGTTCAATTTCATCCCGAAAAATCGGGAAAAGCCGGCGAACTAGTATTAAAAAATTTTTCAAACTTAAGCTTATAAAATGTACATAATACCAGCTATTGATATCTTGGATGGAAAAGTGGTCCGTCTGCGTGAAGGAGATTACAACCAGAAAACGGAATATGATGTTTCCATTCCCGAAATGATAGAAAAATACCGCTCTAATGGTACAGATTTTATCCATATTATTGACTTAAACGGAGCTAAAGGTGATTTTAGCAATCAAAAAGCACTTTTTGAAATCATCAAAAAAACCGACATGAAGGTGCAGTATGGTGGTGGTATCAGAAACATTGAACAGGTGACTAACTTGCTTGATGCCGGGATCCATCGGGTAATTGTAGGTACACAAGCCATTACCAACCCTGATTTCTTGCCTCAGTTGAGTGAGGCTTTTGCTAAAAAAGACGATTATGCCAACCGCATTGTTATTGCAATTGACGTTTTAGACGAAGTGATTAAGTACTCTGGCTGGATGGAAAGCTCACCTATTAAGCTAATGGATTACGTAGATAAATGCCTTTCGCTGGGATTTTTTCGCTTCTTATGTACCGATATCAGTAAAGACGGGAAATTAGGTGGCGCAGCGATTGAATTATATCAAAAATTACTGGAACACTCACCAATGATCAAATTAATTGCTTCGGGTGGTGTAAGTTCAATGGACGATATTTACGAACTGGCTAAATATCCAATTAGAAGTGTAGTAGTTGGAAAAGCCATTTACGAAGACAGGATTACTATTGAAGAAATTAAGGAGTGGAATTTGAAGGCGCTAAGTTCAATTTAAAATAACATTTAATATTTAGTTCATTGTAATATTCGATCGTCATGCTGAATTTATTTCAGCATCTTAGCGCAATATAGACCCTGAAATTAATTTACTTTTTAGCTTTCCGCAGCGCTACAGATCAGGGTGACGAATCGCTCCGCGCCAAAGCATTAAGATTGCTTCGTGCCTCGCAATGACGAACTACAAACATAAAGTATGCTTTCAAAAAGAATAATCCCCTGTTTAGACGTTAAAGACGGCCGTACGGTAAAAGGCGTAAACTTTGTTGATTTACGCGATGCAGGGGACCCGGTTGAACTGGCTGCGCAGTATGCGCAACAAGGGGCGGACGAATTGGTTTTCCTCGATATTACCGCAACACACGAGCGTCGCAAAACCATGATCGAAATGGTTAAATCGGTGGCTAGGCAGCTAAACATCCCTTTTACCATTGGTGGTGGGATCACCGAAATCGCAGATGCTGATGCACTTTTAAATGCAGGTGCCGATAAAATCAGTATTAATTCTGCAGCCGTACGCAATCCTAAACTGATTGAAGAACTGGCCAAAGCCTTCGGTGTACAGTTTGTGGTTTTGGCCGTTGATACTAAACACGTAGACGGCAAAAATATTGTTCATTTAAATGGAGGGAGGTTAATTACCGAACTGGAAACCGAAAAATGGATTAAACAGGCTGAAGATTTAGGCGCTGGTGAGATTTTATTAACCTCAATGGACCACGATGGCACCAAGGCTGGCTTTGATTGTGGATTATTAGGTAAAGTAAACCAAATGATTAATATTCCGATCATCGCTTCGGGCGGTGCCGGCAACATGGATCATTTTACTGAAGTATTCCAGAAAGCAAATGTTGATGCCGCATTGGCCGCTTCCGTATTTCATTATGGCGAAATCCTGATTCCTGATTTGAAACAAGAATTGAAAAGAAACCAAATTCCGGTAAGGATATAAATAAGTCCGGGGTCAGCAGTCCATGCCAATGAGTCTGCTTTTTCCGAAATAAAAAAATAAAATGACAATTGATATTAATTCCCTTGATTGGGATAAAACTGCAGGCTTACTACCTGTAATTATTCAGGATCACAAAACTTTAGAAGTTTTGATGCTGGGTTATATGAATGCCGAGGCTTTGGAAAAAACCCAGGCTGAGGGTAAAGTAACTTTCTTTTCGCGTTCCAAAAACCGTCTCTGGACAAAAGGTGAAACCAGCAATAACTTCATGTATGTGAAGGAGCTTTTTGTGGATTGCGATAATGATACCATCCTGATTAAGGCAGATCCTGTTGGCCCAACTTGTCATACCGGTAACCGCAGCTGCTTCAAAACAGATTTCAACCAGAATTTCATTTTCGAGCTCGAAACCATCATTAATGATCGTTATGAAAATCCGGTTGAAGGTTCTTACATCAACAAAATGCGCAACAAAGGTTTAAATAAAATTGCTCAAAAGGTTGGCGAAGAAGGTGTAGAAACGGTAATTGCGGCACTGGCAGAATCGGAAGAAGAACTTATCGGAGAAGCTTCAGATCTTGTTTTCCACCTCTTATTTTTATTGAAAGAAAAAGGACTGTCGATTCAAGACATCGCAAAAAATTTAGAGAAAAGGCATAAATAAGGTAGAAGGCAGGAAGGTTGAGGGTGTAAGGTTTTAGATATTGAGGATTGATTTTGAACCAGAACTAAAAAGCTTTGAAAATACAGGATAAAATTAGCGAGGTAATAAAGTCGAGAATTTTAGGCTGGCATTTTTCAGCTATTTTTATCTCTGCATTTTTAATATGTTCTTTACTTTACGAATTAATTATTCCAATTATATTTTGGATGGCTTTAGGAGAAAGCGCAGAATCTGATAGAATCGCTAGTTTACCTTTTAATATGTTTATTACAGAATGGGCAGCGTTAATTTTAACTATTCTACTCTGCGCGATTCTTACGTTGATAAATTTGAAGAAATTAAACTTCCAACGGGCAAAATCATATCTATTAACCATATTAATAATTTCTATATTATATTTATTGAGAACTCAAATTGGTGACTTTCTATTTGAAGTTTTTCAATAGTAATTATTTATTAGATTAAATTGAAAACGAGTATTAATTTTGATGAATTAAATATATTTGTAAGGAGTAAAATACCTACAAACTACTATTTTAAAATATTTTTATTTCTTTTCAATACAACCGCTATCACTGGACTATTCTGGTTTGCTTTTAGCCTGCAAGAAGAAAAGCCAAACATTTTTCCATTCCTCCTACCGATTGCATATTTTTTTACACTTGGCAAATATTTAATTTGGAATACTTTTGGAGAAGAATTTTATATCATCAGTACAACTCATATATCCTATCAGCACAGTTATGGATTTTGGACAACTAAACTTAAAACAGCTAAATATTATTCTATTAGTAAATTACAGAATAAAGGAAGCGAGGGTGTAAGCTTTATTTTCCAAGATTATACTGATGAAAAATTACCAACAGAAGTATTCAGTACTGCGCTAACAATCTCTGTTTCTGATTCAGCAAGAATTTTTAACCGATTAAATGAAATAAAAGTTGATGAATTTGGTGAAGGAATAAATTTTCCAAAGATTTTTGCAAATTAACTGATACTTATTTAAAGGCATAAATAAGGTTTAAGTAAAAAGGTTTAAGGTACTAGAAGTTTAAACCCTACACCCTAAGCCTTAAGCCCTAAACCTCAAGAAAATGCTAAAACACATCAAAACACTTCCTGGCCACCAAAACCCTGTTTATGCTCTTGCCCACTCGGATCAGGATGAATTATTTTTTAGTGCGGGTAACGACAAAGGTATTGTAGAATGGTCGTTAGCGGAAATGGCTTTTGTTAAGGTTAAAATGCCCGTACAAAGCTCTGTTTATTGTCTGCATTACCATAACGATCAATTATTTGTTGGCGAAAGAAGTGGTGCTTTTAGTGTTTACGACCTAAAAGAGCAAAAGGTAATTGTAAGGATTAATGCACATATCAAACCTATTTTCGATATACAAACGGCAAAAAGCAAAAATGAGCTTTTAACCACTGGCGAAGATGGAACCGTAGCGGTTTGGTCGTTAAATGATTTTAAGGAAATTTACCGCTTTCAGGCAGCTTACGACACTGTAAGAACCATTGCCTTGTCTCCTGACGAAACGGAAATTGCATTTGGCTGTAAAGACCACCTGATTAAAATTTATAATCTCCAAGATTATAGCCTGAAGCAAAATCTCGAAGGACATAAACTTCCGGTTACATCTTTGGCCTATCACCCAACAGGTAAATACCTGATTTCAGGGAGCCGGGATGCACAATTAAAGATATGGGATATACCAAATTACGAGTTAAGGGAAACCGTACCGGCACACATGTTTACCATTTATAACATTGCTTTCCACCCTTCCCTTCCCTATTTTGCAACATGCAGCCAGGATAAAAGCATTAAACTTTGGGATGCAGAGAATTTTAAACTCTATAAAATATTAAGCCTGGAAAAAGCGGGTATAGGCCATACCCATTCTATCAATAAAATTATGTGGAGCCATGATGGTAAATACCTCATTTCCACAGGTGATGACCGACAGATAATGGTTTGGGAAATGGAGTAGGTTAAGATGTATTTATGTTATTAATTAAGTGTTGTCGTCACCCTGACCTGTAGCGAAGCGGAAAGCTACGCAGTAAACCGAGCCTTCGGCGAGCTCACCGAAGGTAATTTATTTCAGGGTCTACTCATAGAAAAGATGCTGAAACAAGTTCAGCATGACGGTCATTTTAGAAAAAGTAGCCCAAAACTAATTAAAACACATAAAATTAAATTTAAATCCTTAGATCGAAAATCAACTCATAAGTTTGAGAAGATTGCTAAATACATTATTCCACAAAACGTTTAATAATTCTCAATTTATGAGAATATTTTCCCAGTTCTTTATTAAAAATCCCCTGATCATCAATTGGATCAATTTTAACCTTTGCAGAGGAATGGATGATCTCACTTGGACTCAACATAATACCCACGTGTGTAATCCGGCCTTCCTCATTATCGAAAAACGCAACATCACCTGGCTTACACTCGGCGAGAAAACCAACCAGTTCACCTTGTTCCGCCTGCTGAGCAGCATCGCGGTTTAACTTTACACCCAACATTTTAAAAACGGTTTGCGTAAAACCTGAGCAATCTAAGCCAAATAAATGCCTTCCGCCCCATAAGTAGGGGATGTTCTGAAAAAATTTGGCTGTTTCGGTTACTTTATCCGTAAAATTCACAGTACGGTTATCGTATGGTTCAAAATTCAGTTTAAACCTTTCTTCTCCGGCATAACAATATCCATCTTTTACAAAGGGGAGATTACTTGCCGGACTTAAATGATATAAACTGCCATCATCGGCGGTTAACACATTATTGAAACTTAAAGGCGCCAACAAATGACAATCTTGCATTTCCGCAAACTGGTCCTGGTTAATGGCGGCCAGCTGCCTGAAATCCATCCAGCCCTCATAACCATCATAGCCATTCTGAATCAGCCACCACCGTTCTTCTTTCTGGATAATTTCAACATGATCACCAAATAACAATTGTGAAACAATTTCTGCTCGGTCTGATGCATCTGCTCTTAAAGGGGCTACTGCTACTCTACAAATACCATATTGATTTTCCATATAATCTGCTCGTGAAACGATGTAAAACTAATAAATTACCGCTATTACCTAACATTTTCCATACAAATTTGTTATTTTTATGGTGTTCATTTTTAAATAATCCCGCCATGAATTTTAAAAAAATATTAATTGCTGTTGATAATAGTACCTGCTCAGAAAAAGCGGCAAAAGCCGGTTACGATATGGCTGAAAAATTTGGGGCGGAAGTAGCACTGGTTAACATTATTGAGCCTGTACCAGCCAATGTGAATGCAGACCTAACGCTGGCCCCTGTTTTCCTGGAAACTTATGATAACAGCGAAGAAAACAGCCACATTTTACTAAAAGAAATGGAGACTAAATACGGAAACGGGATAGCTACCACTTACCTAAGCGTTATTGATACCGCTGCACATGGTATCATCCAACAATCAGACGAATGGGGATCGGATTTAATCGTGATAGGCACTTATGGCCGAACTGGTTTATACCACTTTTTAATGGGGAGCGTGGCCGAACACGTAGCGAGAAAATCTGCCTGCCCGGTTTTGATTATTCCTAATAAGAGCGATGTTGATTAATTGGTTTAACCTAAACAATTGTCTTCATTAAGAAAAATCAGTTTATAAAAAAATAAATTACAGGGCTATAAAGAGTTAGAATTTTCTCGAAATCTCGTTTCGACTGCAGCGGAGAAATCTTTTAAACTAGAGTTTAATAATTTGGTTCAAAGATCTCTCTTCTGACTTAATGCCGGGACTGCGCTACAGTCAAGATAACGAGCAAACCAGTGGGGCCTGTAGCATCAAACCAAAACTTCATAAATAAAAAAAAGTCTCACCTTAAGCGAGACTTCCTTCTTAATATCTGATTAGGACTATCCTTCCTGGTGCAACCAGGCTTTCTTAGCCAATAATTCTTCTTCTGTTTCGCGGATATCCTCATCATCTACACAACAATCAACCGGGCATACTGCCGCACATTGTGGCTCATCATGAAAACCTTTACACTCAGTACATTTATCGGATACGATATAATATACTTCATCTGAAACTGCCTCCTGAGCAGCATCAGCTTCAATTTTTTGATTACCAAAATCAATGATACCTTCTAAATTCGTACCATCAGAAAAACGCCATGCAGTTCCGGCATCGTAAATCGCGTTATTTGGACATTCTGGTTCACATGCCCCACAATTTATACACTCATCTGTTATTTTAATTGCCATGTTTTCGTCTAATTCTTTTGCTTAGTTTACCTTTGCGCCTGCAAATATAAGATATAATCCATTAATAATAATTCTAAATATGTCAGCATTAACTCAAGAAAAAGCAATAATTGCATTCGGTAAACTCGGCCAAAAGCTTACAAGCCCTGCTGACATACTGGGAAATATACTTTATAGTGCCGGAAACGCTAATGCATGGTTCACTGAAGAAAATATTAAAAAGTCTATCCTATCATTTGCAGAAATGTTAAATGAGACCGATTTGCTTCTTTGGTTCGAATCAATTCAATTCAATACATCTCCAAAAAAGATTGGATTGATCTTAGCAGGAAACATTCCTTTGGTGGGTCTACATGACGTTTTATGCGTTTTAGCGACAGGGAACATAGCCTTAATCAAACTTTCGTCTTCAGATGATCAATTGATTAAAACTGTTCTTGCTGAATTGATCAATATTGAACCGGCTTTTGCAGATCACATTGAATACGTGGAACGCTTAAAAGATTTCGATGCTGTAATTGCTACCGGAAGTAATAATTCATCCAGGTATTTTGACTATTACTTTAGTAAAGTGCCCAATATCATACGGAAAAACAGAAATAGTGTAGCAGTTTTAGATGGTACAGAAACCAAAGAGGACATCCAAAGCCTGGGAAACGATATTTTTGATTATTTTGGACTGGGCTGCAGAAATGTTTCCAAGCTGTATCTTCCAAAAGGATATGAGATTGCTAATTTCTACGAGGGCATAGAAAGTTTTCAGCCCATTATTAACCATTTCAAATATCAGAATAATTACGATTACAATAAATCCATTTATCTGGTAAATGCTGCCAAACATTTTGATAATGGTTTTTTGCTGTTAAAAGAAGATCAGAGTTTAGCTTCGCCACTGGCTGTACTTTACTATGAAGAATACGAAAACCTGAAAGACGTAGAAGATAAACTGAATGATAAAACAGCAGATATTCAGTGTGTGGTTACCAAATCGCCAATAAACATTATGAGTTTTGATTTTGGCCAAAGCCAGCACCCAAAACTTTGGGATTATGCGGATAACGTAAATACAATCAGTTTTTTAAACTCGCTAAATTGATTGCCATAAGCAATTGGATTACACTTTTTTTATTTGGATATTAGCGTGTTGACTTGACGTAGCCAATGTATCCTTTAATAAAATCGCTATCCTTTCTTTATATCGTGATCTTTGCAAATTTTGTTAGGGCACAGGTATGTACCGGCACTTTTGGACAACCTTTAATTAACCAGACTTTTGGGCAGGGCAACAATGCGGATAACTGGTATGGTCCTTTAGCACAATATGCTCCGGGTGCAACTACCTTTACCACTTTTAAGGGGCCTCCAGGGCAAAACCCAAGAGCTTTAGCACCAAACCAGTCAGGCTTAGTTAAAACGCCTGCTACACCTGACAATCCCTACCCGATTTACTGGCAGCACCATACAGATCATACCGGAGATAGCAATGGCTTAATGCTTTTGATAGATGGCATTTCGACCCCTACTGTTTTTTTCGAACAGAAAATGGACAATCTTTGCCCAAATACAGTTTTACGTTTATCGATCTGGGTACTGAACACCAACTCACCAGCTGCAAATGCCCCACCTCCAAAGATGATTTTAAAGGTGATTGACCCCAATGGTAACTTCCTTGGCAATACATCAACCGGCGATGTAACAGCAGATGGGATGTGGCACCAATACACGCTTGATTTTAGCAACGGAAACAACTCTACTGTGACCCTGCAACTCGTTAATGATACCTCTACCGACAGTGGTAACGATTTTGCTTTGGATGACATTACGGTACAGGCCTGTGGTCCTCGCATCACACCTTTTTTTAACCTGGATGATACATCACTAAATATGTGCGAGGGAAACACCCAAAGCTTTATAGTAAACGCTGATATTTTGCCGGAGTATATCAATCCGGTTTATCAATGGCAGGAAAACAAAGGTAGCGGTTGGGTTGATATCATTGGGGCGACAACAAAGCAGGCAACCATCAACTTTTTAAACCAGCCTAAAGGTACTTATCTATATCGTTTAATTACGGCCATTAACGGTAATATAGACAAAGTTAACTGCAGAGCAGTTTCAGACCCCATCACCGTAAACGTAACTCCCTTACCCCTTGCAGAAGCTAATAATTCTGGCCCATTCTGCGTAGGCAACAATATTCAGTTACAGGCATCTGGAGGAACAAGCTATAACTGGAGAGGGCCAAACGGTTATAACTCTACAGCCCAAAACCCAACAATCATCAATGCAACTAAAGCCATGGAAGGTGAATACATCGTTACCGTCACTACAAATGGCTGTTCATTAAATGCAATAACCCATGTACAGGTCAATGACCCGATATCGATTGGCACAAATGTTCAGGAAATTAGCATTTGTGAAGGTAAATCAGTGCAATTAAGTGCATCAGGTGGAACGGCGTATCTTTGGTCGCCGGCAAATGGTCTTTCAGATCGCAAAAGCGCCAATCCCATTGCTGCCCCGACCGAAACTACTACCTATACAGTAACTGTTAGTCAAGGTGCATGTTCCAAAACCGCACAAATCACGGTAAAGGTCAATAAAAATGCGACGACAGATGCTGGTGCTGACCAAGAAATCGTAAGCGGACAAAAAATAACCTTAAATGGGAAAGTATCAGGCGATGTCACTTATACATGGACACCTGCCAGCTATCTGGACGACCCTACTAAACTGAATCCAATTGCCACGCCACCACGCAATATCACCTATACCTTACAGGCCACTTCCAAATCAGGCTGTAGCAGCAGTAGCGACGAGGTAAATATAACCGTTTATCCACAAGTAGTTATTCCAAATACTTTTTCTCCAAATGGCGACAACGTAAACGATACCTGGAATATCCCGGCAGCGGCATTATTTCCAAACCCCAAAATTAAAATTACTAACCGCTACGGCAGCGTGGTGTACCAAAGTACCGGCCCTTTTAAACCATGGGATGGCAAAATGAACGGAAAAGATCTTCCGCCTGCGGTGTATTATTATTCGGTTTATTTAAATGAAAAATTCCAAACCTACAAAGGGTGGCTTATGTTAGTCAGATAAAAAAGGATTCAAACTTCCGCTTATCATTTGGAAATGCTATTTTTGGGCACAATGTATATCGTAAAAGTCAAAGGCATAGCCAAAATTCCGGATTACGTACAGTTAAGAGATGACAAGTTTACACTTTTAGCTTATTTTAGGGTAGACAGACCTGATAAATCGCTGGAAAAACTGGGACTTGGCGACAAGCAAGAATACATTATGGAAATGGTTAAAGATTTGCCTTTCGGGCAGATTGCAAAATTAGAAATATAATATGGCAGGCAACTCAGTAATTCATTTAAGTAATGTTGATGTTTTTCAACAAAAACATTTAGTCCTCTCCAATGTAAATTTACACATCGAAAAAGATGAATTTGTATTCCTGATCGGCCAAACAGGTTCTGGAAAAAGCAGCCTGCTTAAAATATTATACGGCGATTTGCACATTGGTAATGGCGATGGCAATATCGCGGGGTTTGATCTTAAAAACCTTAAAGAAAGCCAGGTACCATTTTTACGTCGTAAGTTAGGGGTTGTTTTTCAGGATTTTCAGTTACTTACCGACCGGACGATAGAAAAAAACCTTGAGTTTGTACTTAAAGCAACCGGCTGGAAAGACGAAAAGTTGATTAGCGAGCGTATTAAAGATGTTTTAGACAAAGTAGGCCTGCGTTCTAAGATCAAAAAAATGCCACACGAAATTTCTGGTGGCGAACAGCAGCGTATTGTAATTGCAAGGGCTTTGCTTAACGATCCGGAAATTATCCTTGCAGATGAGCCAACGGGGAACTTAGATCCAGAAACTTCCGAAGAAATCGTGACGCTTTTAAAACAGATCAGTCAGGCCGGAACGGCAGTTTTAATGGCCACACATGATTACCACATCATCCGCACTTTTCCTTCACGCATCATCAAATGCGAAAATGGCATAGTACATGAAGATGCACAAATAGCATAAAAATTCTGACATCCGTCAGCTAATCAGCCAATCTGTTCAGATAATCATCCATAAATCTGACAGCTTGGCTGATTTACGTTTATGGCAAAATAGTTGAGATTAACACAAAAAAATTCAGCCTTATATTATGTTTAATAAGAAGAAAAATAACGATAAAGAAGAAAATATAATGAATCCTGAAAACACATCAGAAAATGCTACGGAAAACGTAGAAAATACTGATGCCACCGCAAATGAGACTGAGCAAGCACCAGAATTAACCGCCGAAGAGAAATTGCAGGCGGAGGTTCAACAGCTTAACGATAAATACCTGCGTTTATATGCAGAATTCGACAATTACAAACGCCGTACACAAAAAGAGCGTGTAGAGTTGTTACAAACTGCCGGTAAGGATGTAATTGTTTCGCTTTTACCTATTTTAGATGATTTTGACCGCGCATTAAAGGCAATGGAAAGCGCTACGGAAGTGGCTCCTGTTAAAGAGGGTATTTTGTTGGTGAACAATAAATTGAAAAGCACTTTAGCACAGAAAGGCTTAAAAGATGTAGAAAGCATTAACCAGCCTTTTGACACGGATTTCCACGAAGCTATTACCAATATCCCTGCTCCTACCGAAGATTTAAAGGGTAAAGTTATAGACGAAGTTGAAAAAGGATATACCTTAAATGATAATGTGATCCGCTTCGCGAAAGTAGTAGTTGGAGCATAAAAATAATTATTGAATGACCGAATTTGAATGATTGAATTGATATTCATTCATTCCATCACTCAATCATTCAATCATTTTATAAAAAAAGATGAGTAAAAGAGATTATTACGACGTATTGGGCGTAACCAAAAGCGCAGGTGCTGACGAGATTAAGAAGGCTTACCGTAAAATGGCGATCAAATATCACCCGGATAAAAACCCGGGAGATAAAGCTGCTGAGGATAAATTTAAAGAAGCTGCAGAAGCATACGAAGTGTTAAGCAGCCCTGAAAAAAAACAGCGTTATGATCAGTTTGGCCATGCCGGTGTAGGCAGCAGTGCCTCGGGCGGTTACGGCGGTGGAAACATGAACATGGATGATATCTTCAGTAATTTTGGAGATATTTTTGGTGGCCATAACCCATTCGAGAGCTTTTTTGGTGGCGGCGGTGGCCAGCAACGTGGCGGACGTAGAGTAGCTAAAGGTTCTAACCTGCGCATCAAAGTTAAATTAACGCTTGAAGAAATTGCCCATGGTGCAGAAAAGAAAATCAAGGTTAATAAACTGATCGTTTGTAAAACCTGCGACGGTTCCGGAGCAAAAGATAAATCGTCTGTAAGTACCTGTGGTACCTGCGGTGGTAGCGGCCAGGTACGCAGGGTAACCAATACCATTTTAGGTCAGATGCAAACTGCATCTACCTGCCCTACCTGTAACGGAAGCGGCCAGCAAATTACTGCCAAATGTAATGTATGCCATGGCGACGGTGTTGTAAGAGGCGAAGAAACCATTACCATCAATATCCCTGCAGGTGTAAGTGAAGGTATGCAACTGAGCATGAGCGGCAAAGGAAATGCGGCACCAAATGGCGGCATTCCGGGCGATTTAATTATCTTAATTGAAGAAATTCCACACGAAACTTTAAAACGCGAAGGTAATAACGTAGTTTACGATTTGCATTTAAGTTTTGTTGATGCTGCTTTAGGTATGAGCATCGAAGTACCAACTATTGATGGTAAAGCCAAAATTAAAATCGACCCTGGTACCCAAAGCGGAAAATTATTGCGTTTAAAAGGCAAGGGTTTACCAGAGGTTAATTCTTACCATAGAGGCGATGAGATTATCCATATCAATATCTGGACACCGAAAGCTTTAAGCAGCGATGAACGGAATGTTCTGGAGAAATTACGCGAATCGCCAAACTTTAAGCCTCAGCCAGGTAAAAATGATAAGAGCTTTTTCGAAAGAATGAAAGAATACTTTGAGTAATTAATCCAATATAATGGAGAAGCCGATGTTTTTAGCATCGGCTTTTTGTTTTTAAATTATGTTTAAAAGTTCTATTGTAAGCCGGAAGACGCTGCGAAGCAAAATCTTTTAAATTCGTTGGATAACTCAGTACAAAGATCTCTCCACTCCGCGTTGCCCGATCGAGAGGACGATCCCATCTAAGTTTATCATTCGTAGCTTGCTTTAACTTCATTTTTAAGAGTTTTAAATTTTTCTTCAAGCTCAGTGTAATCTAACGATAACATAACAAAGTTATCAGGAAGCAGGATTTATTACCCAATCTTTTTTAAAGGCTAATCCACAAAATTGTTGTAAGCAGAACGCATATTATCCTGGTGGCGAACCAATTCTTCGATATTGTAATCAGTTAGCTGACCAGAAGCGGAAGCATCGCGCATCATTTTTCGTGCAGCAATTAAATAGTCATTTAATCGTTCATTAAAATTTTTAAAATAGCCATCCTTCCCAGGATATTTTGTTGCATCTGGTGCAGCCATAGCAGCATGTTTTTGATGCTGTTCCTCAAGGGCCTGATAAGCGGCTTTAGCCCTGGCCTCTATGGATTTATAATTTTTAGTGCCTGCCATTAATTTGGTAAACGCAGCGGTCGCACTACGGTCGTCCTTCAGCGCATATATATATTCCTTTAAGGGATGCGTTTTTAAAATTACCCGCTCTGCATCATCTCCGATCAGGTTTAGCTTGGCCAAAACCAAATCATCATATGTATAGTACTTTTTACCCATGCTGTAAATAGAATCTACCAAGGTTTTTCCCTTAGTCCCTTTATCATCCTTCCAGTCTTCTGCCTTGATGTATTCATCTAAAGATTTGTACGTTTCTTTGATCTTATCCAATAAACCGGTCATTGCGGTTACATTTTCTTTAAAAAATTTCTGATCATCTTTATTTAGCGCATTAGGAGGAGTATCAGGCTTTAGCTTGTTGCTGCTAATTGTTGGTATCGAAAAAGGCTGGATTAAACCAATGAAAGCAAAATGATCGCTTGGATTTCGCAGCCCTTTTTCAATTTTAACGATGTTATTTTCGATACGTTTGATGTAATCGTTATTTTTATCCGTAAAACTTACCATTACATTATTATATTCAATAATGGCATTTACATCTTTTTCATCTGCTTCGGCGTAAGCAGTTTTAGCATTATCGTCTTTTTTCTTATCATTTTTACAGGCCGTAAAAGAAAGGGTAAGCGCAAGCGCTGTTAATTTTAAGATCGTTTTCATAGTATAAATTGTTTTCATAAATCTGATCCCCGATCAAAGCAATTTTTAAACCAAAAAGCTGTAAAAAATCAAGAGTTTTATGATTTTGATATCTTGTTGCTGTCTTCCAATTATTTAAATTGATTACGATTAAGGTTACTAAAACGGCAAGAGGGTATTAATGAATATGGAAGAATTTTGCAAAGCCTTTAAAAAGCATCCCATTGCCTGGACACTATTTATAATTTTTGTTGTTGGATGGCTTTTACCTTTAGCCGGTATGTTTTTTCTTGATGCACCATCAGAAAAATTTACGTATCAGAAAGGTCGACACAATCCTACTGTAGGACTATTTACAGTATCTGTATTTTACTTCCTTATCAATCTTACTTTAGGTTTTACAGGTAAAAAAAACAACATTTATTTAAAACTATCTGCTTATATTGGTATCAGTTCCGCCCTTTTTATGGCTATATCTAACGGCTTATAAACCTTTCTCTCCAAAGCCTGTTTTCTACCTATGAAATGGAGAATTGGTTGTTCAGGTTTTTATTACCGTGAATGGAAAGAGTTTTTTTATCCAAAAGGCCTGGCACAAAAAAATTGGTTTAAATACTATTGTTCGCATTTTAACACCATAGAAATTAATTCCACTTTTTACAAAATGCCCACTCAAAAATCGTTCAGTAAGTGGTACGAGGAAAGTCCTGATGAGTTTTTATTTACGATTAAGGTCCCGAGATTAATTACACATTACAAACAGCTTCATGAATGCCAACAACTCTTAATTGATTTTTACGAGACTATCAGAATCGGACTAAAGCAAAAATTAGGCTGTGTACTCTTTCAGTTTCCACCAAAGTTTGATTACAATGTGGAACGGTTAAATTTATTAATTGAACATTTAAAAACCGATTTTAAAAATGTGGTAGAATTTCGTCACATCAGTTGGTTTGATGAAGAAATTTATCAAAAATTAGCAAAAAACAATATTACCTTTAGCCGACAGAGTTATCCTTCTGGCCTGCCAGACGAGACAATCCAGAATACAGACACTATTTATTACCGTTTTCACGGAAAACCGGTATTGTACAAATCTGAATATGATCTGAACACAATTAAGGAGTTCAAAAATCAGATTAATGATGGTAATGAAGTATTTGTTTATTTTAACAATACCTGGGGTTTTGGGGCATTGCATAATGCAAAACAATTGCAAGACTTAGTGAAATAGGCCTGTTTGTGGAGTTAGATGTTACTATTTGGCTCCTTCGATCATATGAATAAAGCAGCAATTTAGAAGGTGCCCGGCTATTTTTGCCTAAAACCCACAAACCCGCATAAAATAAACCTGATAGTAGTGGTATTTCGCTTTACTAAACCTTAATTTAGCACGAACATTAACGAAATTTAACGGATAGCAGGACTATCAGGACCGAAGCATTACTGTAACTGCTTTCTAAAAAATAAAACAAAAAATATGCGTGTTGCCGTTATCGATCTTGGAACCAATACCTTCCACCTACTCATTGCTGAAACGACAGAAGAGCAGCCAGAAATTTTATATAAAACCAATGTACCTGTCAAATTAGGAGAAGGGAGAATCAACGATAACACGATCATTCCGGCAGCGTTTAAAAGGGGAATTGATTGCCTTAAAGATTTCAGCAAAACCATTGTTAACTATCAGGTTGATTTGGTGAGGGCAACGGCAACATCAGCCGTCAGGAGCGCTGAAAACGGGAAAGATTTTGTTAATGCCGTAAAAGAACAGGCCGGAATAAAGATCGAAATAATTAGCGGTGATGAGGAGGCTGAACTGATTTATCAAGGCGTAAAACTGAGCGGTGCTATACAGGAGCCATCATTAATTATGGATATTGGTGGCGGCAGTGTGGAGTTTATTCTGTGCGACAGCGAAAAATTAATCTGGAAGAAAAGTTATAACATCGGTGCAGCAAGGTTAATGCAAAAATTCTTTAATTCTGATCCTCTTTCCGATCCAGATAAACAGCACATTCTTTTTCACATCCAGCAACAACTGACAGATCTTTTCGCAATCTGCGAAAAATATAAACCACAAATTTTAATTGGCTCGGCCGGTGCATTCGAAACATTTGCCGAATTGGTTTCCGGAAAGCATCACCAAAATATCGCCGTTGAGCAGTTAAAAACGTACCTGTTTAACTATGATGATTATATTGATGTTTCATTAAAGCTGATCAACTCTACACACCAGCAGCGCGTAGAAATGCCAGGTATCATTCCATTAAGGGTTGATATGATCGTTATAGCGGCCTTAATTACGAATTATGTATTGGGCAGAGCTAAAATAAACCGGCTAAAACTCTCTTCCTATGATTTAAAAATGGGGATTCTTGCCAGCATGATGTAAATATCAAAAGTCATAATTCCGCCTATAATATCGCGTTAAACTTAGTCTATAGTGAGCAGAACAAGATGGAGAAAGTACTTTGATATGATACATTCAATTCAATTGAGATACTTCGACAACTCGTTCCAAAACTTCTGAATCGACCTTTAACTTTATTTACAATTATATATTGATGAACGTATCATTTTATCAAATCTATAGTTTTCATGCTGTGGTTTTCTTATATGATGAAATCTCAAGAAAATTCCACAAAGGCTTTTTAAATAAACTTCAGGAGTTCATTATAAAGCTTTTCTGTTGGCAAGCCCATTACATTTGTATACGAGCCTTCTATGCGTTCCACTACGACAATACCCCACCAATCTTGTACGCCATAGCTACCCGCCTTATCAAAAGGTTTATAATGATCGATATAGAAATCAATTTCTGCGGCTGTAACGGCCCTGCAGTAAACTATGGTACGATCATAAAATGAATGGATCTGGCCTTCCCTGGCAAGCGTTACCCCGGTAAAAACCTCGTGTTTACTGCCCGATAGCTTAGTTAACATTTCCTGTGCATGTTTCCTATCCGCTGGTTTACCCAAAATTTCACCGTTTAAGGCCACAATGGTATCAGCAGTGATCACGATTTCATCATCAGCTGCAAAGGCTTTTGCTTTTTTTTCAGCAATATAAACCGCAATCTCTGCCGGGCTTAAATCACCAGGATAGCTTTCGTCCACATCTTTCAGTTCAACTTTAAAATTTAAGCCCATAAGTGTTAAAAGTTCTTGCCTTCGGGGCGATTTAGAGGCTAAAATGATTGGCGGAAACTGAACTGGCATATTTTATTTTTCTGCTAAAATAAGAAAAGCAACATAAAGCCGCTTTTCTTATTTGATATTTTACCAGGATTAGTTATTTCCACCACCTTGCCTACGTTTTTCCATTTCAGCACGTTGTTCTTTTTGCCAGGCTTCGTAAGTTTTTTTCTGATCATCAGTTAATACTGCATTTACTTTTGCATCATTATCAGCACGCATTTTTTGCATTTTCTCTCTCATTGCATCCCGATCGCCACCACCCTGCATTTCTTCGCGCATTTTTTTCATGGTTTCGGCTTGCTCGGTAAAAACAGCGGTGAGTTTCGTTTTCTGATCATCAGATAACTTTAACTTTTCATCCATCAGTTTTACCCTTTCTTCAGGTTTCATCATCATTCTACCTGGTCCACCACCTTGTTGTGCATTAGCGAAACCCGCTATACCTAGCATTAGTCCGCAAATCATCATTAATTTTTTCATTTTGTTCTTTTGTTATTTTTGGTTCAAATTGAGTTTATTGGAGTGGAAAAGAAAATGAAAGTTTAAAGACACCATGTAACTTAGCTGTTGCAAAAAACTTAGTCTTTTAACAACAACACAGGTACGTGCGATTTAATAGTTAACTTCTGTGATACACTTTCGTGCAACAGGCTTTCAAAAAAACTATATTTCTTTGGAAGTGCAATGATCAACTGCGCTTCTTCGCTTTTTGCAAATTTTACAATTCCTTTAATGGTATCCGGATGATCGGCGTAATGGTAATCCGGTGAAAAATCTTTTAACATTTCATGTAAAATATGTTCTTCCTGCAAGTCAATAGCTTGGCCAGAGTTGATATTGAGTACCAGAAGTTTTAGGGCGTGTTTGCTTAAGATATTTTTTAACGACTGTACAGGCATTACTTCTTTAACTTTTTTAAAATCGCAGGCTAAAACAGCTTTACGGATAGAATGATAATCGGCTTTAGGCGGTACGACCAAAACCGGCACAGGACTGGATTTGGAGATTTTAATGGCATTAGAACCTATATCACTCTCATCTTTGGCTTTTTTTCCATTGCTGCCAATAATAATCAAATCTATTTCTTCCTTATTAACCCGATTGATGATTGATCTCAATATGGTTTCCCTCGTTAAAGAAACCTCAATTTCCGCATCCGGATTAATCTCCAACATTTTTAACTTCAGTTTTTCAAGCGCTTCAAGCCTGCGCGTCGTTTCATCAGCAATATGTTCGTCTGTGGTGACAATTAAATCGGGGGTCGGCAGGATGCTTTCGTATGTCGAAACATAATAAGCATTAAGCAATATAATTTTAGCGTTCGCCATTGCGAAACTTAATCTGGCCGCATATTTCGCAGCATGATCGGCTGTTTTGGAAAAATCGACAGGTACAAGGTAATTACTCATATCATAAAAATTATGTTTTTAAAACACAATTTAATCAATCGATTGATTAAATTGATTAACCAAATTTCGTTTATAATGTGATGTATTGCAAATTTTGGATGCAGAGATTTATAACGGTAGCGTCATTCTACCTTTGTGATGATCAAATTGAAGTTAACAATGGTTGAACAATCTATTTTCCTGAATCGGCAGCATTTGGGTTTTCGTCGTACCATCTGCCCTGCACTTTCATTACCTTCTCGATAATATCACGCACAGCAGTTTTGCCGCCTTTGTAAGGAGAAATGAATGTGGATATTGCTTTTATTTCTTCCACGGCATCAGCCGGGCATGTTGGAAGCCCTACCAGTTTCATCACTTTTAAATCAGGAATATCGTCGCCCATGTAAAGCACTTCCCCTGAAGTGATGTTCTTGTCCTGAAGATATTGATTAAAAACGACTACCTTATCTCCTGTCCCCAGGAAAACATCGGTGATACCCAGATTTAAGAAACGCTTTCCCATGGCGATACCATCGCCACCAGATATAATGCAAACATTATAGCCCTTTTTAACGGCCAGCTGCAGGGCATAACCATCTTTAATGTTAAAAGTGCGTAAAGATTGACCGCTATCAGTAACCTGAACTGATCCATCTGTAAGCACACCATCGACGTCAAAAATGAAAGTGGTGATTTCTTTTAATTTCTGAAGAAACATATTTAGCTGGGAGTTTGGGGCTTGGAGTTAAGAGTAGAATGGGGCTCTAGACTCCAAACTCTTTACTCCAAACTAAGTTACTGGTTATCTCTCCATTCGTAAACCCAGGCAGATTGAATTTGCTCCAAATGGCCTTCGTTGCTTTCTTCACGGGTTCCTTTAAAATTAGGCAAAGATAAAACCCATTCTAAAAGTTCGGTAAAGCGAACGCGGTAGATCCTGGCTTCTGTAAAATCATCACCGAATTTCTCATATAAAGACATGGCAATGTCTTCATAATCATTCCAGTAAAAAGGTAAAGCAAATTTATCGTTATTCATCTTGTTTTGTTGGTTAATTGTTGAAATTGGTTAATCGGTTAACTGTTTAAATTGGCTAATCGACTACCGACTAAGGACTTTGGACTCAGGACTAAAACTAGTGTCCCATAAAACCAGACTGATCTGGAATGGTCACTTCAATATCGCCGTTGATTACCACACACTGGCAACCTAAACGCGAAGTAATTTTCGGACGAACAGCCCTATCAATAAAGTCTTCTTCCTTATCAGAAATCTCTTCGATATTATCCATTCCCTTAGTTACATACACATGGCAGGTACTGCAACCGCAAACGCCTCCGCAGTTGTGCTGTAATTCGATCCCATTATCCAGGCAAACATCTAAAACAGATTCTCCTGCGGCTATTGGTAATTCAATAGATTCGTGATCTGCTTCTTCAAAATTTATTTTCAGTTTAAAAATGCTCATAATTATTTTGCAAAAGTAATAAGCAAAAGCCGTAATTATGCTATTTCAGCGTTAATTTTATGCTATTGCTCAATGTTTGATAAATGTTCTGCAATTCGGGCATATCAGTTAACATGCTCAAATGCTTATTTAATGTACTTTCGTCAGCTCTGATTGCTGGCCCGGTTTGCACATCTCCCGGCAGGTTGCTCATTACCTTATTGGCTGTTTCTGCAATCAGTGGCCTGATGATTTCGAAGTCCAACTCATTCCGGCTTAAAATTTTATTGGCCAGGGCGTACAGGTGATTAGGGAAATTACAGGCAAAAACCGCCGCAAGGTGCAATACTTTCCGCTTCTCTCCATTTAACTCATACACCTCCCGACTCATTTTAGCTGCGAGATTTTTTAAAATCATTAATTGATTTTCGCCGTTTGCTTCGATACAAAGCGGAACGTTTTCAAATAAAACTTCTCTATCTTTTGAGAAAGTTTGCAGCGGATAAAAAACGCCGGCGTGCTGAACTTGTGATGATAAAATACCGATATCGGTAGTACCAGAGGTATGCACCACCAAGCCCGTAACATGTTTCAATGATTTTGCAACGCTTTCAATCGCATCATCCTTTACCGAGATGATATACAAATCAGCCTGTTGTTCAAGTTCAGTAAGATCGTTTATGCCAACAGCCCCTATTAAATCAGCTAATGATCTTGCATGGTCTAAATTCGGGCTGTACACCTGCATTACATCTTCACCATTTGCTTTAAGTGCTTTTGCGAGGTTTGTGGCAACATTACCCGACCCAAATAAAACGATTTTCATGGTTTATACGGTTTTGGCCTCTTTTCTCCTTCTGAAAATTGAAAGCAAGAAACCCACCACCATTACAATGGTTCCGGCCCAGTATAAATTGATAAAAGGAAATTCTATGGCTTTGAAAACCACCCAGTCTTTAGCCTGTTGTGGTTTCTCAAAAATTTGAAGCTCTACTTTTTTCTCATCAGGTAATACATTCGAGAAACGGAATTTCAGATCTAATTCATCTATCTTACGGGCAAAATCAAAAGTATTATTGCCTTTAATTAAGAAAATAGGCTCTGTGTTATAAATTTTTCCTGCAGCATTAATTTCTAAAGGTAAACCCACAGCATAATCGCCTTGTGCAAGTGCTAAATCTTTGGCTGTTGGTTTTCTATCCAAATCTTTAACCGTAACCACTCCACTAGAGGTATGAATTGTATCCCCTACCGAAACCTTAACAATACGTGGTGCTTTGTAATTCTCATCATCAGAATGTCCTTCATGATCTTCATGAGCAGTTTGTTTTACTGCTGCACTGGTAATGTGCGTGTACACATCATAGGTAAGATAATGTTTGGTATCAGGAGAAGCGATTAGACCCATTTTTTCATTATCCTGAGTATGAGGGTGCAAATTAAAATCTTCCTTAATCTTACCGTCTTTATCTACAACCTTAAAATTAAGCGTATAAAAAGTATTTGGAGCCTGAGTAGTATCGCTAACATAAGTTACCGTGTACTTGCCCATTTTTTTAGGCTCATTTTTATACAACATGATATTCTCTCCAGGCTTTTCTGTCTTTTCAAAATCCTTTACCGGAATAAAATTATTGGCATTGATGGATAAAGGTTTATTCGTAGCGGCAGAAATTAAAGCACCCAAAATCAGGAAAGCAAAACCGATATGCGCAATCGCCGAGCCTGCTAACTTTGCCTTGCCACCAAAGGCCTGGTACAATACGCCAGCATTTGAAAGCACCGCAAATAAACAGCTGAAAGTAATCAAGATGTACATGGTATTGGTGTAAATTCCCGCCACATACACTAAACCTGCTGTTAATACGATAGAAAAAACAATTACAGATACCAGACTGCTATAAAATTTGCGCGGATCGGTTCTCTTGTATTTTAAATACTGAGAAAAACCCGAAATCAGGGTAATCACCATTGCGAAAGGTGCCTGCCACTGATTATAATATTTAACAGCATCAACAGGCGGGGTAAAATTAGTACCGAAAGCCTTGTTAAATACCGGAACCGAAGTAGAAAAAATAACCTGGATACAAGCAATGGTTACCACCAAAGCACCAATAAACATCCAGAATTCGCGCGAATAGGTTTCCTCATCCTTGGTTGTGATCGGCAATTCTTTCCAACGCTTGATAATCAAAGCAACAGCTAAAACCGCGAAAACCACATTGTATAACACCAAATGGCCAAACATCCCCATATCGGTAAATGAGTGAACTGAAGTATCTCCTAAAATTCCGCTTCGGGTTAAAAAAGACGCGTACAATACCAATAAAAAACTTAGGAATACCAAAGCAATTGTAGTAAAATAGGCATGCCCGGTATTTTTATATGCAATCATCACGTGTACTGCACCAATTAAGGTTAACCACGGAATCAATGAAGCATTTTCAACAGGATCCCAAGCCCAGAAACCACCAAAGTTTAACGCTTCATAAGCCCAGAAAGAGCCCATGATAATACCTGTTCCTAAAACCATCACCGCAAAAAGCGTCCATGGCATAGCAGGCTTAATCCACTCTTTATATCTTTTTTGCCACAAAGCTGCAATCCCGTAAGCAAAAGGAACAACCATGCTTGCAAAACCTAAAAACAAGGTTGGCGGGTGAATCACCATCCAATAATTCTGCAACAATGGATTTAACCCCTTTCCATCGGTAATGAACTTCAGGTAGTTCTTATAATTTTCAGGATTTGCAAAAACTACAGGTGCCTGTGCTTTTAAATCTAATGCATCTCTTAACAGGATAAATGGAGAACTTCCGATGCGCTCGCCAAAAATCTCTACACCTAAAAGCATAGAGGTTAAAAAAACCTGGGAGAAAGCAACAACGGTCATCACAGGGCTTTCCCATGATTTAGCCTTCCAGATCAATAATGTACCTAAAAAGGATTGCCAGAAAGCCCAAAGCCAAAAACTACCTTCCTGCCCTTCCCAAAAGGCGGATATGATATAGTAAACCGGAAGTTGTTTAGAAGAATGGGATTGAACATAATAGTATTCAAAATAATGACCAAGTACCAGGTAGAATAACACGGCACCGATGCAGATAATACTGGCAAAATTAATCAGATATCCTATCCGGCCTAAGTTACGCCAGGATTGTTCTGTTAAGTTTTTATCGCGACTGGCAAAAAAGTACGATATAGTTGATAGTAATGATGCACTAAAAGCCAGTACAATAAAAAACTGTCCGATTTTACCTGGTAACAGGTGTTCGCCTACAAATTGAATATCCATTAAAATTAGTTATATTTTTTCTCGCCGTACTTACCTACAGTGTCTACTTTGCCATCTTTATTAATCTCTACCAGATTATCATTATACTTAGAAGGGCATTTCATTAAAATTTTTGAAGCGTAGAATTTGTCCTTATCCATTTTACCGATAAGCACCAATTTTTCTGATTTTTCGAAATCCTGCGGTTTGGTACCTGCGTAAATAACCTCCCTCACCTCTCCTTTCTCATCTTTCATATGGAAAGAAAAGCGGTTCGCATCTTGTACTGCATCATAATGCGTACCCATCGATTTTACCCAATAGCCCATCACGTGCTCTTCTTTTTCAGAAAGGGCTGCCTGTTTAAAATTAGAATAGGTATCAGTATTCGCATTTAAGCTAAATAAAATTCCTACAGAAATTGCGATCGTAATCAATCCAATGATGGCACTTTTTTTCATGGTTATACTGGTTGTAAAAACTGGCAACAAAGATAGAAAAATAGGCTTAGCCAGCATTCTTTTACATTTTTCTTGTCTTTATATTGACAATCAGCTGATTTTTGAGACTAAATATTTTTTCCGGACCAGGTATCTATAATCAATCTAAACGAATATTTGAAATCATTTAAAAGTTTGTATCGAAATTATTAAGTTTGGCCTTTCAGATAACCATTTCTTTGCGCATTTTACCGTAAAACATTAACCGGATTAATATGAACTTGAAACAGTTTTATAAACTTTTGTTCTTTATTGTTTTAATACCGCTTTTAAGCTCGTGCTTTGAGGTAATTGAAGAGATTTCGATAAAAAACGATGGGACCGGAGATGTTGTGCTGACTATCAATCTAAGTCAAAGTAAAACCAAAGTGGCTTCGGTCATGCTGTTAGATAGTGTACAGGGTTACAAAGTGCCCAGTAAACAAAAAATACAGCAGGAACTAAACGAAGCCGTAGCTTATTTAAAAAAATCGGAAGGTATTGCTAATGTAAAAAGCACAAGCGATTTTAATAATTACATTGCAACCGTTAGTTTCTCTTTCAAAGATGTTTCCAATATCAACAACATCACCAAAAACATTTTGGCGCGGCAGAAAATAAAGGCAACCAATACTTCATCTTACCTCTATAATAAGGCCAGCAAAACCTTTAGCCGTAAATACCAGGCCATCGGCAATGCCAAAACAGCATTCAATAAGTTAAAAGCAAAAGACAAATCTGTTTTTAACGGCGCCACCTACACCAGCATCTATCGTTTCGAGTCGGCTGTAACAAGTAGCAGCAATCCGTCATCAAATGTATCTAAATCTAAAAAAGCAGTCATGTTAAAAAGCAGCATTACTGATTTAATAAATGGAAAAGTTAACGTATCCAATACTATCCAACTTTCTAAATAAACTTACCCCTGTATTTTGTCGAACAGGCAATGCATGGGCTTATCTCTAAAATCTATCTAAATGAAAAAAATTCTAATTGCTATCTTCCTTTTTTTATCGTTTAATGTGACCCGGGCACAAGATCTGGTTAAAAAAATCCCTTTAAATGCTTTCACTGTGGCTACCATTAAAGGCGATAATGTTTTTAAGCTCATGTTTGTTAAGGATTTTAACGAATCTTTTCTGGGCAGGAAATTGCTGACCGAAACATCAAAATCACTTGATCAAAATTTTACCAGCATAGAAGATTTTGGAATTAACGTGGAGAAAAACATGTATTACTTTAACCAGTTAAGCGATAGTATTACCTACAACTGTTTTCTGATCCCGATAAAGGACGCCAGGAAATTTGAAAGCCTGATTCAAAACAAAGAGAAAAAATTTACCCAACAGGGTGATATCCGTACAATGGTTTTGCCTGATAGCACGAGCATACTTAAATGGAATAACGACATGCTCTATTTTGTAGCAGGAAGCATTAACAGTTCTTTTTTTTCCGATTCTACTAAATCTGCACGTTATGGAATAACAGAAATCAGGTTTCAGAACAATTATGATGATGTAGCCATTGCAGATAGTAGTGTTGTTGTGTCAGATACTGTTTACACCACCACAGCCGAACCGATGGTAGAGGTAGCTGCCCCCCCAATTATTGAAAAAGCAAGAGTTCAGAAAAAAGCGTCTCCTGGCAAAACATCAAAAAAAAGAAGCATAAAGAAAAAAACAGGAAAGAAAAAAGCTGTTAAACCAAAGAAAGTAACATGGACGCAGAACGTCGAGTTTGAAATGGAAGCAGATCCCAGCGAAGAAGTTGTTGATTCCACTGCAACTGCCAAAGTTAATATTGATGCACAATATGATACGTATCAGCAAGAACGTGCAGAACAGGATGCCAAGAAAAAAAGGCTCGCGCTAGTTTGGATGACCGCTCAAGCTGATCAAATTTTCAATGGAAATTATCAATCTATCGAAAACAATAAATCGTACGCAGCAAGTTTAGATAACAAGGCTATTGCAGAACTTTGGGTTTCAAGCCTTCAGGATGCATACAATATCATCGCGCCGGGTTTTGGTACTTATGGTAAAGCAGGTTTGATGAAAGGTTACGGCAGCCTGAATGCAAAACTTTTTATGGACAACAAGAGCTTTCGCATCTCCACAGGCTTAGAACTATCACAGGAACAGGCAGATTCTTATAAAAAAATCCTGAACAGAAAGTTAAACAAAAAATTTCTGAAATATGTGAACAGCGAAAAAGCACTTGGTTTCATGAGCTATTCAATCGATACCAAAGCATACCTGGAAGAATTCCCCAAATTATTGAAACAAACCTATGGTTCTTTTATGGGGGCTAAAATGGACGAAGAAATGGACCTGGGTGCCGATCTGATTTCGCTATTGCTAGACGAAGAAGCCGTAAGCAAAGTAATCAAGGGCGACGCATTATTTGTAATCAATGGATTAAATACAAAGGAAGTTACTTATACCGCTTACGAGTATGACGACGATTACAAACAAAAAGAAGTAACAAAAACCAAAAATGAAATGTTCCCTGATTTTCTTTTTATGTTCTCATCTGATGATACCAGATTGATTAATAAACTGATTAAATACGGTATAAACAAAAATTTCGTAACAGCTGAGGGCAACATTTATAAACTAATGGAAAAGAAAAGTCCGATTGATGTTTATTTACAAATAAAAGATGGTATCGTGTTTTTTGGCAATTCTTTAACCGAAATGCAGGGCATTCAAAACAATCAATACGGCAGTTATAAATTAAGTAAAATGCATAAGCAACTATTGAGCAAAAACAATTTCAGCTTTTTATTTAATGCTAAAAACCTGGTGGGAAAAGTCCCTGCTTCTGAAATGGGTGGAGACGAAACGGCGAAGAAATTCAACAGCACCCTGGAAAAAATGGGCAATGTATACATGAAATCTAACCCGATCAAAGGGAAGCTGGTATCAGCAGATATCAGTGCAGAAATTCCGAACGGCCACGAAAATGCTTTGAAGTATTTATTCTCGTTAATTGAAAATGCAGCTAAGTAATTCAGTTGGCAGTTTTTAGATTGGCAGTTGGCAGTTTTCAGTTGGCAATGGCCAGTTAATAATTTCCGGTTGGCTACGCCACAGTTAACCAATTATACAGTTAACCATTCTCATGAAGAAATTTTTAAAAATAACAGCAGCGATAATTCTATTGCTGCTTGTTTTTTATTTTGGCTTGTTTAAATACAGGCAAATCCAGGCCGGTAAAATATTAATTCCTGTTACTACCCAGACTTTATTAAAAATAAATGTAGATGAACTATACAAGACCCTGGCTGTTAGTTACCTGAAACATCCCAGTCAATATTCCGGAACGGACAAGAAAGGGATCAGAGAAAAAATTAATGATTTAAATACAGGCTTAAAAATCCCCGCAAACATTTACCTATACACCTTAAAAGGAAAAGCTGTAAATACTTTTTACACCCGTTTAGAAATAGCCGATAGTTTGGCATTTGATACTTTTATTCGGAAAAAGCTTACATTGTTAAAAAAGGATGCCCATTTTTTTCAATCTGCAGACTCAACATTTTGTGTCCTGTTTAACAAAACAACTGTAAGCTTCGCATTCACCATGGCGAAGGAGCCGGTAAAAAACCTACTGTACGAGATCCAGGATCAGAAAAACATGGTTAAAATTAGTGATAGCAAGTTTGCACAAATGACCAGTCTTTCCGATCACCTCTCTTTTCAAAATGCAGAAAATTTAAGCAGGATTAATTTTACAGATGGAAAAATTGATTTCAGCGGTGAATTCGAGAATAAATGGATAGAGCCTGCTGTACAACCCAGGCATCGGAAGTTAAATTCCGAAAGTACAGTGGGTATATGGTTAAACGGAAAAATCAAACCGGATTTTATTAAGAAAAATCAAACCGTAAATCCCTCGTTACTATCAAAGGATAGTTTTTTCAGGTTTTACAAAGATTATATGGATTTTGAATGGACAAAAACCATTACACAGGTAGATACCATCGTAGGCTACGAATACAATGAAAACTTTGAGCAGGTAGAGAAAAAAATACTTCAGGACCATAAGATTCCTTCGGTTAACGTCAATCTGAGTGCCGATGATCAGGCAGTAGGCAATTATCTGAAATCGCTGGGTGCGCTGGATCAATCTACCGGAAAGATTAGCAGTTTAATGATTCCATTGTACCAGGTTTATTTTAAAGGCGGTAAGGGCAACGTTTTATTCACTACCGTTAAGGATGCTAAGCCTGATTCAAAAAGGGTATCATCTGCTGATTTCTTTTATTTTAAAGTAGATTTCAAAAAGTTAATTAAACAAACATCAATACCATTGATTGCAGACAAACTGGGTACTTTTAGTCAGTTGGAGATTAAAGCAAAAAGCGCAGGGAAAGACAAAATTAAACTTGAATCGGAACTTTTATTTTTAAACAAGGATGCCAATGCCCTCATTCAACTTTTAAAAATGTTTAAAAATGGCTTCAACAGCTCTTTAAATTTTAATTTATCTGTTGATATTCCGGCACGCAAGTAAAATCACTCCCGAAATAAAAGCATATATATACGCTGTTGTATCTGTTCTTTATTTTCTTAATCAAACGTTGGTATATTCGTAAGTTGATCACCTAAAAACATGTTAAATGCTTCATGATAATTTGATTCTTATTTTGGTTTTACTTTTAGGCGTAACCCTGTTGGTAATGGTTGGCCAGAAGATCAAAATCTCCTATCCTATTTTTTTGGTATTGGCCGGCTTACTTATTGGCTTTATTCCGGGTATTCCACATATCAAAATTGATCCCGATCTTGTTTTCCTGCTTTTTTTACCGCCTTTACTTTATGAAGCTGCCTGGTTTACCTCATGGAAAGACTTTTGGGAATTTAAGGGTGGTATATTTTTAATGGCCGTGGGTTTGGTTTTTATTACCTCGGTGGCTGTTGCTTATGCATCTGTAATATTTATACCTGGTTTTACCCTGGCGTTGGGTTTTTTATTGGGGGGCATTGTTTCGCCGCCAGATGCCGTTGCCGCAGCAGCGGTATTAAAAGGCATGAAGATTCCAAAGGTGGTAAGTACTTTACTGGAAGGAGAGAGTTTGGTAAATGATGCTTCCAGTTTGATTGTGTTTAAATTCGCATTAGCTACTATAGTTAGCGGCACATTTGTAATGCAGGATGCCGCGGTAAGCTTCGTTACTGTTGCTGGCCTTGGTATTTTAATCGGTCTTGCTGTTGGTGGCATTTTTTATGTGATCCACCGTTGGTTACCAACAACCGATAATATTGATACCGTACTGACCTTACTTACACCATACTTTATGTACATCACTGCCGAGCATTTTGAAGCGTCTGGCGTAATGGCAGTTGTATCAGGAGGCTTGTTACTCTCCAGTCAATCACATATCATCTTAACCTCAAGTTCCAGAATAAAAACGGTTAACGTATGGTCATCATTAATATTTATGCTCAACGGTGTTGTATTTATATTAATTGGCCTGGCCCTACCAGACATTGTAAACGGCTTGGGGCCTGACTATCCGATAACCAAAGCTATCGGTTACGGATTCGGGATTAGTATACTGGCACTTTTTGTCCGCATGATATGGTTGGTTTCAACCGCTCAGATAACACTGCTCTTTAATAAAAAAACACGAATACGTTATCGGGATATGACCTGGCATTCATATGTAGTGATCATTTACGCGGGGATGAGAGGCGTGGTATCTTTAGCCGCGGCACTTTCCATTCCGGTTATGATTTCTGATTCGGTGGCTTTCCCTTTAAGGAACCTGATTTTATTCATCACTTTTGTGGTCATTTTCATTACGTTGGTTTTGCAGGGACTTACCCTTCCCCTGGTAATCAAATGGCTTAAAATTCCGGATCCTAAGAGCAAATTAACGGAACAGGAGCAGACAAATCAGATTAAACTAAAATTGATTGATCTTTCCTTAGATAAATTAAATGCCGATTATCAGCACCAATGCACCCACAATGAGTTAATGGTTAACCTAAAAGCAGAGTTACAACACGCTTTAAAAGAAAAAAGGGATAATATCCACGCTTATAGAAGAGGCGAAATTGATAAAGAAGATTTAAAAGCTTACCGGGAAATCGTGCTGGCCTTAATTCAAATTCAGCGCGATGAGTTACATCATTTAAAACGCAACAAAAAATACGATGACGAAGTGATCAGAAAAGAAGAATGGAGGCTGGATTTAGAAGAGTTGAGTATTATCTCTTAGTGCTTGTTTTAAAAGCCGGATAAATAGAAAACGTCTGGTTGTTAAAGAACAGTAAACAAAACTGGCAAGTAAAAAAAATCCCTGCAAATGTTACATCTGCAGGGATTTTCGCTTTATGCTTTAGTCTTTCGGCTTTGCGCCCTTATGGCCAAACACCTAAATTCATGTAAGAAACCGCAATTTTATCAATCGAATTAACGAAAGCAGCCGTTCTTAATGTTTTGGTACCCGGTTTGGTCATCAACGTTTCACGGATTTCGTGGTACGAATGGATCATCGTATCTTCTAAACCAGAATTAACCAGTTCCATTTCAGATGCGCCTTTAACAATCATCAAACGGTGTTCAGGAAGAATGGTTTTACCGGTCAGGTTTTCTAAAGTATTGATAAGATTCGCATTTGAGTTAGCTGCATAGCGGTTCTCCATACGACCAAAAGCCACGTGAGAAAGGTTTTTCAGCCATTCGAAATAAGAAACCGTAACACCACCCGCGTTGCAATACATATCAGGAATGATGATACCACCCATTTCGGTAAAAATGGCTTCAGCTTCTGGTGTAGTTGGTCCGTTAGCACCTTCTGCAATAATTTTCGCTTTAATGTTGCGGATATTAAGTTCTGTAAATTGGTTTTCCAAAGCCGCCGGAACAATGATATCGCAGTCTTGCTCTAAACCTTCCATTGAATTTTTAAAGCTGGTGGCACCTGGAAAATCTAAAATTGAACCTGTGTTTTTACGGTGTGCAAAAACCTCATCAACGTTTAATCCATCAGGATTGTAAATCGCACCTTCAAATTCACAAAGGCCTACAATGGTTGCTCCAAATTCAGACAAGAATTTAGCTGAGTGATAACCCACGTTACCTAAACCCTGAACAATTACCCTTTTATCGCCCAAACCGGCTTTAAAGCCTAACTTAGCCATATCTTCTGCAACTTCAACACACTCACGTACGGCATAAGCTACACCACGTCCGGTAGCTTCTTTACGGCCACGGATACCGTGCAAAGCAATCGGCTTACCGGTAACGCAGCCCAAAGCATCTAGCTGACCAGGATTCATGGTCATATAAGTATCGGCAATCCAGCTCATTTCGCGTTCACCAGATCCATAATCAGGAGCAGGAACATCAATGCCGGGACCGATAAAGTTTTTCTTAATTAATTCAGTTGTATAACGACGGGTAATGGTTTCGAGTTCGGCAACACTATATTGTTTGGTGTTGATTTTAATACCGCCTTTTGCACCGCCAAATGGAACGTTAACAATAGCACATTTGTAAGTCATCAGGGCAGCCAGCGCCATAACCTCATCTTCGTTTACCATTTCACTGTAGCGGATCCCCCCTTTGGTAGGGCTCATGTGGTGAGAGTGTTCTACGCGCCAGGCATCAATTACTTCAAAACCATTTCCACGGCGGATGGGGAACTGGAAACGATATACACTATTACATGTTTTAATCTGGTTCAATAAACCTTCGGGATGATTGGTAAATTGAGCCGCACTGTCAAAGTTCTTACAAACATCTGCAAAGAACTTGTTCTCGTCTGCTAGATTAGCCATTATTTATTTTTTATATTGAATAAGTTTTCGGTGCAAAATTGCCTAAAAAAAATGCACATATCCAAATGCAAAAATACTTAGTGTACAGCTAACACCACCTTATATAGTGCATGTAAAAGGCGTTATACCGATGATGCAGATCTGTTCAAAAACAATATTTAAATAGGTTTAAACAGCCATATACCCATCCTTCGACTGGAATAAAACGACTAATTTAATAGGTTTTTTCGTGGCTTAATCTGACGAAAAAAAATTATAAAAAAAATATCCACAGGTCTGTTTTTTTACGATACTGATTAATCAACAAACAAAAAAACAGCTGAAATTATCAATATCATAATTTCAGACCAAAAAACAAGACATAAAAAAGGAGATCAATTGATGTTGATCCCCTTTAAAAATTTATCCGGACTATCGCAATTACGATCCTTTATTTATCACTGATGTGGTTTTCTTTTTCGATTTTCTTTAATCTTCTATCGATGGAGAAAAGGTATGCGAGCAAACCTACCAGAATAATTACGATGCAGATAACTACCACGTAAATTTTTCCATTGCTACGAAGACTATCGGCCATTTCTACGCCATTATCTTGTGCAAATAACTGCATAGTAGCCATCATTAATATCAGGGAGAAAAATATTTTCTTCATTTTAGTTATGTTGTTGTTTGTTCTCAATAGTACGTATTCTGAAGCGGATGGTATATACCCAATAGCCAATCAGGATCCAGCCCAAACAGGCAGGGTAAAACACCATGCGCATGCGACTATCCAAATCATAACTGTTAAAACCAGGGTTACCGCCATTGCCCGGATGTAAGGAATCTTTTAGCCGGGGTAAAACAAAAAGCAAGACCACCATCATCGGAAAGGCAAAAATATTGTAAATGGCAGAAATCTTTGCTCTTTTCTGTTCTTCGTCAATTGCATTCCGGAGAATGAGATAGGCAAAGTATAATAAAACAGAAATAGCGGCAAAATTTTGTTTGGGGTCAAAGCTCCAAAATTCTCCCCAGCAATATTTAGCCCAGATGGCGCCGGTAACCAAACCCAAAAGACCAAAAATAATTCCTGCATTTACACTCTCTACAGCCTTCATATCATCAATTTCACTTTTCGTACTCAATGATTTTATACTATAAAAGACTGAGATCGAAAAAAGTACAATCATCGAAAACCACATGGGCACATGAAAATACAGATTTCTAATCGTTTCGTTCAATATCGGCAAATGTGGTACGCCGAGCAATAAACCCGCTATTGCCGTATAAATTACCAAAACCGAACCTAAAATTTTCCACCAAGTTTTATGCATATTTATATTTAATTATCGAATTTTAAATGATTGAATTAGTTAATGTTTCTTTGTTCCATCTTCCATTTCCCATCTTCCATATTAATCCCTCCAAAGGTAAGGAAATAACAGTAAAGAGGTTGCCACCACAAGTACATTCACCACCAGCAACATCGTTATTTCATCGTAACTATTCTCCCATGGCAGACCATCAACAGCATTTTTAGCCAGTTTAATTAGCAGAATCAATACCGGGATAATGATCGGAAAGCTTAAAATAGCCATCAGCATCCCACCGTTACCCGCTTTGCTCGCTATGGCCGAAACCATGGTAAATACAGTAGAAAAACTGATGCTACCCAATAATACAGCTACATAATACAGCAATAGATCGGGCGGCGTAAAAGAATCAAAAACCAAAGTATAAAAACCTAAAGCAATAGTAGTAAGCACCAACATCAGCAGTGTATTGTACACCGTTTTGGATATTAACACTGCAGCCGGACTGGCCAATACATAACTATATAACTGCTGACCTTTGGTTTCCTGTAAAAAACTTTTCGATACGCCATTGATCGAGGCAAAAAGCATAATGATCCAAAAGAGTGCGTTCCAGGTTAATTTATCGCCAAGGCTAACAAAAGAGAGGTAACATGTAAAAATGGTAGAGACCACATAAAGTAATACACCATTAATGGTATATTTGGAACGCCACTCTAACAATACTTCCTTGTGAATTAAATATTTAACCTCTTTGGCCAATTGCATAGCCGCAAAGATACTTTTATTGATAAATATTGCGCGCCTAAATTGTTGTATTGTTGTAATTTTGTTTGAATGAACCAAGCAATCCTCCTGCCTTTGGAAAAATAACCTGCTTTTAATATTCCATTATCCAATAACAGGGACGCCACAGTACGCGCTATAATAGCCCGACTCCTCCCGTCCTCTTGATATTTCGTCTTTGTCAACCAGTTTCTAAAGATGAATCAATTTTAGCTAACTATCGACCTTAAAGGTCGCTATCTGAAATGATATAATTAATGCGGCGCAAATAATTCAGAACAGCATAATGAACGGAATGAATAAAATATCCGTTTACCAAAATCCATTGCAGATGTAGCAACGTATATAGGCCAGTTCTTGTAAATCTCACCATTTATGCTCAATGCATTGAAAAATCAATGATTTGTCATGCCAAAAGATCTACTGACGATTATCCTTATTATCAATAAAAAAACAAAATGAACAAAATCAAAACAATTGTACTTTCTACTGTTGCTGTCCTTTCCATTTTTACAGTCGAAGCACAGACTTTTAAAGATCCGGTGGGTTACAAACTTAAGAATGGCATGAACATTATTATTTCAGAAAATAATAAATCGCCGAAGGCTTATTCCAGTTTCACCTTGGATATCAAAGCATTTGACACTAAAAAAGACGGTATAGTTGAGTTATTAAATGCCGTGCTAAATGAAAATGCAAGTAAAAGCCCCAACATCAGCTTTAAAGACAACAGTGGTCAGCTGGCCACGTTAAATACTGACCTGGAGAAAGACCTGATACAGATGGCTTCGGTAATTCAAAATGCAAGCTTTGATCAACTTACCTTTGAAGCGGCAAAAGCTAAATTGATGGCCAGCATAAAGCAACAAGATCATGATTATGATCAAACGGTAAATGAAAATTCGATCAACGCCTTAACACTGGCCGATGTTAAAAGCTTTTATAACCAGATTTCTCCTGAAAAAACATTTCTGACCATTGCAGGCGATATTGATTTAAATACAGCTAAAGCTTCAGCAAAAAAAGCTTTTGGCAATTGGAGCCGAACACACGAACTAACATCAGCTGTTACAAAGTAATATCGAAATTAGGTCAAGGCCATTTGATTCGTTTCGAAGGGCCTTTTTCAGGTCCAAATGCTACTTTTTTGAAAATAAAAAGCTTTATTTTTTGATGGTTTAATTAACTAACTTGCGCATGTAATGTATTTTATATCCTTCGTTAATCCAAGCATAAAATGATGAGAATTAGCCTAAGCAATTCTGCTGTCCATTTGCTTGGGAGTGATGCCATTAATGATAAAACCAAGTTGTAAATCTGAACAGTACGCAATGTATCGTCAACCAAAAAGGAAAACCGCTGCACAATCAATACTCACATTTTTTTTGACGATATTCCTTGGGGTCGGTTCATTACATGCACAGGAAAGTAGAGCAGATATTTCCAGTTTTAGTAAAATTATTGATAACAGTATCGCATTCAATAAACTTAAAGACTCAACAGCGGTTTATAGTTTTACCATAGCAGTGGCGCTAAAAAAAATAGCTGGCAAAATTAATTCGAATGTAAATATCAATAATCCTCTTATCGATGCTGTATTTCTTGATAAAACGAAGATCGCTAAACTGGATTATTCCGAGATAGTTTCTAAAGGTTATAAGGGCGTGCAGTTGAAAGTAGTTGTTATCGTTTTATCGTCAGATTATAACTCAAAAATGATCGATTTTTATAACATCCCCAAAATAATTGGCAATATAACTACAGATCCAGAAGGGTATTTAAATCTGGACACAATTGTTATTCAATACGACAAAAAAGAATATAATTGATATTACTGATCTACAATATTATAGTATATCTCAGACGAAAAATCATTACTTTGTATAAGTTAACGCCCTTTGAATCATTTTCAAAGGGCTTTTTTACGCCGAATTGTTACATGCCTTTAATTTTTAGCCATTCACATTCCGGCAATCATTTAATATCTTCGTTATAAATAAAATCATTAGTTTCCAAAAAAGCCTCCTCAAATGAAAAGAGCCTATATCCTACTTACTTTTATTGCCATTAGTTTATCGCTACAGGCCCAGGTTGTGGTTAACCGAAATCAGGATATCGATAAAATGGTTAAGGCTGTAAATCCCGATTCACTAAAATCTTATATCAGTAAAATGGTTTCTTTCGGAACCAGAAACACCCTTAGCGACATTAAAAGTAAAACAAAAGGAATTGGAGCCGCAAGAAATTGGGTGCTGAATAAATTTAACCAGTTTGCGAAGCAAAGTGATGCCAAGCTTACTGCGTACCTGGATACCATTACCTTCAAACCTGACGGTAAAAGAGTAGATCAGCCTACACTTTTAGGCAATGCCGTAGCCATATTAAAGGGTACGGATGCCAATGATAAACGGGTTTATGTAGTAAGCGGACACCTGGATAGCCGTGTTACGGATGTGATGAACAGAACCAGCGATGCGCCGGGCGCTAACGATGATGGCAGTGGAGTAGCAGGCGTAATAGAGGCTGCACGAATTATGAGTCAGTATAAATTTCCGGCAACCATCATATTTGTTGCCGTAAGCGGAGAAGAACAATCTCTACTGGGTTCTGGTTTTATGGCAGCAAAAGCTAAAAAAGAAAACTGGAATGTAGATGCCATGCTGAACAATGATATGATTGGCAGTAACAATAGCAGCGAAACACAAATTATTGATAATACCAGGCTGCGTGTATTTAGTGAGGGCTTACCCAGTTTCGAGCTGGATAAAAATGCCAAAAGTATCCGCCAGTTTGGTTTAGAGAACGATGGTAAGAGCCGTCAGTTGGCACGTTATGTTAAAGAAATAGGCGAGCGTTATGTAGATCAGTTAGAAGTTAAATTAATTTACAGAAACGACCGGTTTCTACGTGGCGGAGATCATACCCCATTCGTAGAAAATGGTTTTACAGCCGTACGCATCACCGAAATGAACGAGAACTTCGATCACCAGCATCAAGACCTTAGAACAGAAAATGGTGTGCGGTATGGCGATCTGCAGGAATTTATGGATTTTGAATATTTACGCAAAAACACAGGTGTAAATATTGCTGTTTTAGCCAATCTGGCCAAAGCCCCTTCAAGCCCAACCGAAGTAAAGGTTGACGTTAAAAACCTGAGCAACTCTACTCTTTTATACTGGAAAGCACCCCTTAATGGCACGGTAAAAGGCTATTATGTATTAATGCGCGAAACCAGCAGCGCTGTCTGGGAAAAGAAATTTTTCACTTCCGATACCGAATTAAGATTGCCCTACAGTAAAGACAATTATTTATTCGCCGTTCAGAGTGTTGGAAATGATGGTAATGAGAGTTTACCCGTAGTACCCGGTATAGGCAGATAATGAAAATATTTTGGTTTTATCCGTATTTAAGCTCAAATTTATCGCATGAAATTCAAACCGCTGGCTTTTATTATTAATATTGCCATCACACTGTGTGTTGGCGCCTTGGGCGGATGGGCTACTGCTCAATCGGTCAAAACCTGGTACCCAACATTAAATAAACCATCGTTTAATCCGCCAAATTGGCTTTTTGCACCGGTTTGGACCAGCCTTTATATCTTAATAGGTATTGCGGCCTACCTCGTTTGGGTAAGACGCGATAAAATTGTTCATTTTCCACGTACAGTTGCCATTTACCTCATCCAGCTGATTTTAAATCTCGCCTGGTCGTTCATTTTCTTTTATCTGCATGAAATAGGTTTTGCGCTGGCAGAAATCATTTTAATGTTGCTGGTGATCGTTATTAATGCCATCACTTTTTATAAAATCAATAAATGGGCCGGAATACTTTTTATCCCATACATCATGTGGGTAAGTTTTGCCACATTTTTAACTTATAACATTTTCATATTGAACTGATTTTAAAAGAAAAACACTTATTTTTAGGGGTGGTAACTTTTAAAAAATATTTGCTGATCCTGTTCGTTCTGTGTTGTAGCCAATTGCAGGCGCAAAAGGTAGGCCTCGTATTTAGTGGCGGTGGTGCTAAAGGATTGTCGCACATTGGTACGCTAAAGGCCCTTGAAGAAAACCACATTCCAATCGATTACATTACCGGCACCTCTATGGGTGGGATCGTTGGCGCCATGTATGCGGCTGGCTATAGTCCAAAACAGATTGAGGAAATAGCCCTGAGTAACGACTTTCAGAACTGGGTAAACGGACGGTACACAAGTGATTATACGTATTATTTCCAGAAAAATGCACCCAATGCCTCCATGCTTACTGCAAAAGTGGCTATTGATACGGGTTTTCATTTTAGCTTCCGTTCCAATCTGATTAATGATATTCCCTTGAATTTTGCTTTTCTGGAGCTTTTTTCACAGGCCTCAGCCGTTTCCAAAGATAATTTCGATAACCTGTTTGTTCCCTATCGCTGTATGGTTGCCGATGTGCTTTCGCAAAAAAGCATCACGGTAAGTAAAGGAAGTTTGGCTGAAGCGGTGAGGGCCACCATGACGGTACCCATTATCTACAGGCCAATTAAATTAGATGGCAAGTATGTTTTTGACGGTGGCCTTTACAATAATTTCCCGGCAGACGTAATGGAAAGAGATTTTAAGCCCGATTATATGATTGGGGCCAATGTTTCTTCCAAAACCTATAACGAATATCCTAAAAACATAGACGATCGTTTAATGAACCGCTTTCTGGTATACATGTTCCTATCTAAATCAGACTCTACCATGATCGGTAAAAACGGTGTATATATCCAGCCAGATTTAGCCTCTTACAGCGTAACCAACTTCGCTCCGGTAGCGGAGCTGATCAAAAAAGGATATGATGCCACCATGGCTGATATGCCAAGGATTAAAGCTTTGATCAGCAGAAGGGTGAGCGATGAAGAACTGGCGCAGAAAAGGGAAAAATTCAATTCGAAAAAACCAGATCTCAGATTCAGTAATATCATTGTAACCGGTGTAAACAACCAGCAAAAAAGATATGTAGAAAGGCTTTTCAAAAGCGATAAAACTACTTTTAACCTGCAAGATATTAAACGTGGGTATTACAAACTTGTTGCCGACCAAACTTTTGAAACGGTATATCCCAAAATTTCTTATCAGGCTGCAACAGACAGCTATACCTTTGAAGTAGTGGCACAGCCCAAAAAGAGTTTTAAGCTCGAGTTAGGTGGCAATATTTCAACCAGGCCCATCAGTAATGTTTTTTTAGGTGCGCAATACAATTACCTCAACCGCAAATCTTACACTTTCGGAACCAGCTTTTACTCCGGTCGTTTTTACGAATCGGTACAAGTGAATGGACGGGTAGATTATCCAACCAGGCTCCCCCTGTTTCTTGCCGCAGAGCTAACCTATAATCACTGGAATTTTTATAATACCAGTCAGATTTTTATTGAAAACCCACACCCCATTTATATCGAACAATCAGACCGGAAGATCGATCTGATGATGGGAATGCCATTAAATTACAACACCAAAATTGTGCTCCATGCTAACTTTATCAACAATAATGACCGCTACAGTCCAAATAATACCTTTGCAGTAGGCGATTTCTTAGATCAAACTATATTTAATGGCTTCAGGGGCTCGTTAAACCTGGAAAAGAATTCGCTGAACAGAAAACAATACGCCACCAATGGTCAAAGCTTTTCGTTAAGTTTTAATTACACCACCGGTCGCGAAAATTATAATCCAGGTAACATTTTCCGGAATACCCCTGGTTTTGTGAAAATCCCGGGCAGTAGCCAGCTACGCCATTGGGCCAGTATTAAGCTCACGCAGGAGAACTATTTTTTACACCTCAACAAATATACGCTGGGTTACATTGTTGAAGGTGTAATTTCGAATCAGCCCTTATTTAGCAACTATTACGCAACGCTTTTAACCACTCCGGCCTTTTACCCGCTGCAAGATAGCCGCTCGCTGTTCCTTGATAAATTTAGGGCAACCACCTATGCCGCTGGCGGAATAAAAAACATTTATAATGTTAAAAAAAACCTTGATGTTAGATTAGAGGGTTATTTATTTTTACCGCATAAAGAATTTGAGCTGAATAATTTCCAGGACATCAGTTATGCAAAGGCCATTACGAAATTACGTTATGCAGGTACCGCTGGTCTGGTTTATCACTCACCTCTGGGCCCGGTTAGCCTAAGTTATAATTTATATAATGATGCTATTAAAAGAAATGGCGTATTATTGCATATCGGTTATTTAATTTACAATAAACGTTCTATCGAATGAAACGAATCGTACTCTTGTTTTTGCTGTGTATAAACGGCCTTTTCGGCTTTGCACAAAACGCATCAATCAATAATTTCCTGGTAAAAGAGAATTTGCTAAAAAACAGTAAACTGGCCATCATAGCAGCCGATTCTTTGAACAACCCCAACGAGAATATTAACGGAACCTATACCTTTAGTGTAAGTGGCTTTACCCAGGTATTAAAATTTAATGATGGCATAGCTGTACTGCCTTTACCGATCGATAAATCTACTTTTGTTTATATCAAACACCAAAACGACGCCGGTACACATAGCAAGCTCGTGTATGTTTATAAAAAAGATACCGATTTAAGTCCTTACACCATCAACAGTTTATGGTTATTCATCATCCCTATCGCATTGATTATCATCGCTTTCGCCTTCCGTAAACTTATCATATTTGTGGTAATCGTACTCCTGGTATTTGTATATTTCAACCATAGTAACGGATTAAATCTTTCTACTTTTTTCGAAAGCATTTTTGACGGCTTGAAGAATCTGGTCTGATGATCTGTGGTACCAGATGTTTCCATCTGGCACAAAAAACAGTCATAATCATCACAAGCTCAAAAGAAGATTAACTTTCGGTAAAAATCTATTGATCAGTGACCTGTGAGCATACAGACCACAGCATTAGACTTTAGTTTTTATTTGTGGTGTCACTGGTTACCAACTGACACAAAAACAGTTATAATCATCACAAACTCATGCTCATGCTCCTTTTAACGAGCGTGAAAATAGCAAATCGCTTTTAACGATTAACATTATTGTTTATCACAAAAGTTTCTATTTTTTTTAGAAAAGCAGTACCTGTGGTGCTTCGGTTCCGCTAGTCCCGCCCTTTGCTTAACCCCGGTAAATCTTGGATAAATTAAATTCCGCTTAAACCGGGGTAACGCTGCCGGTCGGGTTTAGTTAACACGGGTCAGTTAACGAAATAAAAAGGGTTTGTGCAGACACAAACCATGGAATGGGACCAAACCATTGATATAAAAATTTCTCCGTGCTAATCCGTGTTTCCGTGGCAAAAATCATTTGTGGCTTCAGTTGTTACCAACTGATACAGAGAATTCGTGGTGTCTGATGTTACCATCTGACACAAAAAGCAATAATTAGCTAATAAAAAAGTTGGGCATTCAATTAGGTTGTAAATCAAGGTCAGTTATTTCAAAATAAGATCATGCTCACGCTCGTTTCCAACGAGTGTGAAAATAGCAAATCGCTTTTAACGATTAACTTCATTGTTTATCTCAAAAGGTCTAATACAATCTCCATCTTTTATAGAACAGCAATACTTGTGACACTTCGTTTTCGCTAGCCCCGCCCTTTGCTTAACCCCGATAAATGTTCTATAATTAAATTCCAATAAAATCGGGGTAACGCTGTCGGTCTGGTTTATTAAACTTGAGTTTGTTATGCTATCGAATTTCTCCGTGCCAATCCGTGTTTCCGTGGCTAAAAACTTAAGTGATCTGTGAGGACACAGACCACGGAATTGGTTATTTAAGCGCTAATAAACATTTATAAAAACATTCACTATTTGCTAAAATTTTTAGTAAATTTGTTTCTATGGAAAATCTATTTTTAGTGTGTTTAATTCCGCCAGTCTCTATTGCAGACGACATAAATGAGATCAGAACCTACATTGCAGATAAATTTAATGTGCGTGAATCATTAAAGCGTCCGGCACACATTACTTTATATCCTCCGGTAAAACTTTCAGGATATGATGCAGAAGAGCGTTTTTTCAAAGAGCTGACAGATGCCTCCTTTAATCAGCCATTTACACAGGTGCTCCGAAATTTTAACTCCTTCCCCGAACATACCTTCTATTTAGATGTTGAACAAAATGAAGGATTGATGTTGCTGGAAAAACAGATAACCAAAACCTTACAACCTTTAAAACTGATCGGGAAAAAAGAAAAATTCAATCCACATTTAACTTTGGCATTCAGGGACATAAAACCCGTTTTCAAACAGATCTGCGCGGAATTTAAAGACCGCAAATTTAAACGCGAATTTAAGGTTTCATCTTTTTCTGTTTATAAGCACGTAGATAAGAGATGGCAACCCTTTAAAGAATTGCCTTTTAAAGATCCCGATACAAAACCTAAAACTTTAACGCTTTTTTGATTAATTAAAACGGCATTCCGATACCAAAATTGTATTGGATAAAACGATAGGTATCAGGCCCATGCGTGGCGTTATAAGTATTTTTAAAATCCCTTGCTCCGGATAAAAACTTTCCGATGACCCATTGATCCGAACCTGCAAACTGCGGATCTTTAAGTTTTAATCCCACATCAAACCTGAAAACAAAATATTGCACATCATATCTCAGCCCTACACCTGTACCAACGGCTAATTGTTGCGCCAATTTACTCAATCTAAATATGGTTTGCTCGTCAAGTGAAGGATTGGCAACAAGAATTGACTCGCCCTTCCTCAGGTTCCATACATTACCGATATCAACAAATGCAGCACCTTTTAAAGTCGCACCTAGAAACTTCTTCGCAACGGTAAAACGGTATTCAAAATTGGTTTCAATCCGCATGGTTCCGAGTTGGTCGAGCCCAAAAAATGCCCTCCTCAACGTATCACTCCGTAAAAGACCTCTATCATAGTTCCCGGGCCCGATGGTTCTTGCCTGCCAGGCTCTTATGCCGCTTGATCCACCAGCAAAAAACTGCTTTTCAAAAGGTATACCGGTTAATACTGAATTTCCGTAAGCATAAGCTACGCCAGCATTTAAACGCGCAATAAACTGCCGATCACCGCCTAAATGTTTATACCACCTCAAATCAACTTCGGGACGCATGTATTGGTTAAATGGCAGGCCTAGTATTCTTGCTGGATTGTTGTTTGCAGGATCACCTTTTTTCCCGATCAATCCGGATATTCCCTGCAACATATTTCCTGCAATGTCCATTCCGGCCCGTAAATAAACAAAAGACCGGTATTCATTTAATTTATTTGCATTTAGGGTATAGGTATATTTCATGCCCAGTGTTAAATCTTTACGACCTAACAATGTGGAATAATAAAGGTTGTTCAATACGGTTTGCTCATCAACGTTAGGGTCTAAATAGCCAAAACGGTATTCAAAATTTAAGGGCGTAAATGAATGTAATTTAGATTTGGTTTCAAACCAATCGTAAGTAATTGAATTGATAAAGATCCTTCTAACCGATACATCTTTCTGCAGCGCATAAATGTAGCTTGATGCAAAAGTAGTGTGCGGCATGCCGTTCCCCCCCAAAACCGGATTATAAAAAGGAATCATTAACCGTGGTACAGTGATACTCGAACTGATTGAAAAATCACGCTGATAAATATCGCTAAAGGGTTTGGCACCGTTGCCAATCCTTGATTGCAAACCACCTTTTACCTGAAGTTCAAATCGTTCGGCCCCTCTGAAAATATTGTTATTGGTATACGTATTTCCAATGGTAAAACCTACCGTACCGCCATTAAAAGGCACCTCCCCTTCCACGCGGTTACTCATCACCTTTTGTGGAATAAGCTGAATTACCGTATTTATTTTGTTTGAAGTACTATCCCTCCTGTAATAATCGATCTTTACATTTTTAAAAATATTGAGTTCATACAACCGATCGTAAGTAAGGTTTTCATTTCGGATATCATAAAGATCGCCCTGTTTCAAAAAATCATACCTTACAATGGGGTTTCTGCGGTAGCGCTTGGAAAAATCGGTAAAAATGATACCGTTAATGGTATCTTTATTGAGCTTATAACGTACCGAATCCGGGAAGCCATCCGGGTTAGGCGCAATAATCATGTGGGTATATCCTATATTGAACTGCTTATGTTCGCCGTTGTTAGGGTTGGTTACATTCAGGTTCAGGTCAATTTTATTGGTGTTTGAAATAGGTTCGGCACCATAAACATCGAAATTAACATAGGGTCTTAAGAAATAGAAATAACCGTTTTCTTTCATGATGCGGTAAATCTGTTCCCTTTCATACGTTAAAGAATCTTCATCGTACTGCATTCCGGTGTGCAGATGGCTTATTTTCGCTTTATTCGATTCGTAAAGGTTTTTAATGTTCGCATTGGGTATCGAATCGGAAATTTTATCTATGAAATAAGCAGGTCCTGGTTTTGCCGTGAACACAATTTCGGCTTTTTTATCTGCAACCTTTATCGCTGCCTTTACATCGGCCCGGCGGTAGCCTTTGCTTTTTAAAAACTTCTGTATCTGTGTTCTCGAAATCTCGACCAGCGTACTATCCAGAATGGCGGGTGGCGTACCAAAGGGTTTGATATCGCTCGTTTTATACCGGCCATCTTTAGTATTAAACAAGTTGTATAATGGGACCTGGATACTTAGCTTAGAAGCCGGTCTGATATCTTTCTGCACATAATTGTAAGCCTGTTCTTCGAATTTAGCATCCACACTATCGATAGTTACCTTTTTCACTATCGACTGATAGTCTGCAATATACTTAGTTGATGAGCAGGCCTGAATTAAAACAATAATAAATAGTAATATTGCAGTGCTTTTCAGTTTAATATTTATTGAGTTTTGGTATGCTTTCAAAATCACAGATTAGTTTTATAAAATCGTTACATCAAAAAAAATATCGTAAAGAACATGGTTTGTTTATTGTTGAAGGTATAAAATCCTTACAGGAATTTTTCCAGTCAAGCTACCAGATCCACACTATATTTTATAACAGCGAGCAATATCATTTGTTACCCAAATTGCCTGCAAATATAAACTTATTTGAAGTAAAGAACGCCGAATTAGAGAAGATTAGTACGCTGCAAACCCCACAGGGCTTTTTGGCGCTTGTTCACATCCCCAAAAACAGCAAACTGGAACTGAATGCCATAAAAAATCAGTTTACGTTGGTGCTGGATGGCGTCCAGGATCCAGGCAATATGGGCACAATTATCCGTACGGCAGATTGGTTTGGTTTTAAAAACATCATCTGTTCTACAGACTGTGTAGAAATATACAACCCAAAAACAGTACAGGCCACCATGGGCTCTTTGGCAAGGATAAATATTTATGAGACAGATTTACCGGCATTGCTGGATAAAAATACCATCCCTGTATTTGGTGCATTATTAGATGGCGAATCGATTTACAAAACACAATGGGGAACCGAAGGGTTGGTAATTTTAGGTAATGAAGGAAAGGGCATATCGGCAGAGGTGATCAAAAAAATAAATAAGCCGGTCACAATTCCAAGAGTTGGAGCAGCAGAATCATTAAACGTAGCCGTAAGTGCAGCAATCTTTTGTGCTGAATTAGTGCGAGTTCGCAATTAAATTAGATAATTATTGAAATAATGTTTGCGCGCTAACTAATAATTGCTATTTTTGCAGCCTTGAATTTAAGGTCGAGTGGCCGAGTGGCTAGGCAGAGGTCTGCAAAACCTTCTACAGCGGTTCGAATCCGCTCTCGACCTCCATTTGTACAAATAAAATAATTAAAAAGGTTATTACCATGGCAGTTACCAGATTAAAAAGAAAAGACAGAAGAAATAAAAATACAGCTCACCAAGAGGTAGCATTTCTAAAAAGAGCAACTAACATTGAGTTAGGAAGCCGCTCTGCACAACCTAAAAACGATCAATTAGCTAAAAACAACGCTGTTTTAGCTGCTTTGGCAAAATAGTTTTTAGAAATTCTTCTAAAAAATTTAAAGCATCCTTCTGATCAAAGGATGCTTTTTTTATATCTTATATTTTATTTTTAAAACAAATTATTTAAACATGAAAACTAAAAAACGCTTATCAATTTTAGTTATTATCCTATTTAAAGCACTCGTCGTAAATGCTCAATTTTCTAAAGATAATGTAGAAACTAACCTAAACGCATTCGCAACGGTTAACGGCCAATGGTTTGCAGCTAATCCGGCAAATAATACATTTGGAGTTTCGTACTACCATGGATTAAATTTTGGCTATGACGCAAATAACTATGTAAGTATTACAAACCCTATTGCAACGAACGAACTTTATTTTGGAAGATGGTCTTATTCGTGGAAAAGCTGGAACAGGATTTGGCATTCTGGAAATCTAAACAATACTGACGCGGATTTCAATGCAAAAGCATTAAATTGCTTGAAGGCAACAATAAATACGCCAAGCAGTGCAGATCAGATTAATGCATTAAATATTGACGTGCAATCTTTTGGAACATCTCAAAATGCTGCAAGGAGTTCCTTCTTTAAAATCAGGGATATTGGAGCTGGTAATAGTACTCAATTTATCGTACGTGGAGATGGAAATGTAGGTATAGGTATTGATAATCCTACCGTTAGGCTAGATGTAAGCGGAACAATCAGGGCAAAAGAAGTAAAAGTCTGTATCAGTCAAGGCTGCGATTTTGTTTTTAACAAAAATTACAAATTAATGCAACTTGATGAACTTGAAAAGTTTGTTACTACCAAACAACATCTTCCTGAAATTGCCTCAGAAAAAGATATGATTGATAATGGATTGGAAATGAAAGAATTTCAAATGAAACTATTGCAAAAAACGGAAGAAATGACGCTTTATATCATTAACCTTAATAAAAAAATCACGGAACAAAACCAGAAGATAAAATCTCTTGAAAGAAGGTTAAAGTTCAGAAAATAATAGTCATTAATCTCCTAGCATCCTTCTGATCAAATGATGCTTTTTTTGTTTATGGCTAAAGGCCTTCGACAGGCTATCAGTCACAGCATCTACTAGCCCGGTCGTCATTCCCGCGTAGGCTTATCGTGTGGACACGTCTTTTAAGAATAGTTTAGGCAGTTTGCTAGGCAACTTTAATAAAGCACAGATTTTGACTAAAGACGCTGTCAATCCCAAGAGCCAGGGGAAATCAAAAAAACAGTTGTAGTCCCAGGTAAATTGGCACTAACAAACCTGAAACGCAGTGGTTTTGTGTTCATAACGATGATTTAATTTTTATAAAAAAAATTGAACACAAAACGAAGTGCCGCTGTTTTTTTGATGCGTATGGGATCGTGCAAAAGGCTCATTGCTGGATTGACATAGCGCTTTGGGTACTTTGGCGCTCCAAAGTACCATGCCACCGCAGCATAGAGCGGCAGAAAATATTATGATTAATTGTGTCCACACGGTAGGCGCAGGCGGGAACCACGAAGTACTCAGCGAAGCTAATCTTAAAGCGCTTACATTAAGATTATTCATAAGTATTTTTTTATTCAATGGCATTCATGAGCACTTCGTGATTCCCAATCAAGTTGGGAATCACGTTTTCTTAGGGATATCACTTAATAAAAGATTATCTATCAATCATAACTTTTGTAACCATAAATTACCACGCAGAATAACAAACTGCGTAATTAGGACATCATACTAGCGTACACTGCAAAATGAATCATTGAAAGCTTTCTTTAGATTGATCGTCATTGCGAGGAGAAACGACGAAGCAATCTTATACCGGAAAATATTACTTTAAAGATTGCTTCGTCGGCTGAAAAAGCCTTCTCGCAATGACGATCCTGCGAGGAGAGACAAAGCCGAATTGCGACTAAACCAGCGCTTTACAGATACTTTTGATCAACCCCGGTCCTTCGTAAATAAAACCGGTATACAACTGAATCAGACTGGCACCAGCATCCAGTTTCTCCTGTGCATCCTCGGCCGAGTGTATACCACCTACCCCAATGATCGGGAAAGCTTTATTCGATTTTTCTGAAAGATAGCGGATCACTTCAGTAGAGCGTTCTTTAACGGGTTTCCCACTCAATCCGCCTGTTTCGGCTTTTAAATGCTGCTCCGTAGCCAGGTTTTCCCTACTGATGGTGGTATTGGTGGCAATAATACCTGCTATTTTAGTCTCTGCAACAATTTCGATGATATCATCTAATTGCGCGTCAGTTAAGTCAGGTGCAATTTTCAATAAAATCGGACGAGAAATATCATTTTTTCGGTTGCGCTCCTGTAAGGTATTCAGAATTTTCTTAAGGGGCTCTTTTTCCTGTAGTTCGCGTAAGCCTGGCGTATTAGGCGAACTTACATTCACCACAAAATAATCTACCACATCAAACAGACGGTCGAAACATTTAATGTAATCGCTTACCGCATCTTCATTTGGAGTTGCCTTGTTTTTACCGATATTTCCACCCACTACAATATCGGGGTGTTTATCTTTTAGCAGACGCAAACGTTCTGCCATTACATCAACTCCCTTATTGTTAAAGCCCATCCGGTTAATTAAGGCTTCATCATTAGGCAGGCGGAACATCCTCGGTTTATCGTTTCCAGGCTGTGGCATCGGGGTTACCGTACCTACTTCGATAAATCCAAAGCCCAGATTACTAAGTGGCTCTACGTATTCGCCATTTTTATCAAATCCGGCAGCCAAACCAACAGGATTTCTGAATTTTATGCCAAAAACTTCCCGTTCCAGACCTTTGATATGTACATCAAAACTGCTACGGATAATGGTTTTGCCCAGCGGAAAATTATCATTAAACCATTTTAACCGTTTGACTACAAAATAATGTACGTTTTCAGGGTCAAATTTGAAGAATATTGGTTTAATAAGGCGATACATGCCACGAAGATAAGAACTTATAGGTAAATATGGAAAAAAGGTTAATTGGTTCAATAGCCATTCGTTCATTAGTCCCGGCAATAGTTCATAGTTGATGGTTTGATAGCCAATAGCTATAACCCAGCGCGTTATTGACTATAACATAAATACGAGCACTTATCAATAACATTGGGCAATCAACCATAAACGATCAAACCATTAACCAGTTAACCATCATTCCTAGCGAACTTGTGCATCAACCAATGACCAATGAACTAATGACTAATGAACTACCTAGTATGCTGCCGTAAACTGCTCCTGGTGATGCGCGTTATTTTCCAGCTCATCAGCAATTACAATCGCTAAATCTTCTACGGATAAAATTGAACGGCCTTCTTCATTGAAAACCGGACTGGTTTTACCTAAACGATATTTCCCGGTACGGCCAGTAGTAATGCCTGGATGCATCTCAATTGCCGGACTAAAAAATAACCAATCCAGTTCTTTCTCCTGTTTCAGCGTGTTAAAATAATCCCTTACTGCGGTTGCGCCTGGCTTGATTTCGGCAGGAAAATCCGGTCCGTCTACAATCTGGTGACCATCGATCTGCAAGGTACCTGCCCCACCTATAAAAATATAACGTTTAACACCTGATAATTTAACTGCTGCCTGAATCGCATTAGCACCTGCTAAAGTATCGTTGTATAAATTTGGGTTGGTCCAGCCCGCGTTAAAAGCACTTACTACGGCATCAGCACCCGCTAAAACTGCTGCTAATTTTTCAGTATCCAAAACATCTACTGCTACCTTACTTACCTTTTCATCGCGGCTTTCAATTTTTGCCGTATCGCGTACAATGGCAATCACTTCGTTTCCACGGTTTACCAGTTCGTTTAAAATCGCTTTGCCTACAAATCCGGAGGCGCCTATCAATGCTACTTTCATGTGATTTAATTTTTAGTTTATGTATTATAATAAATTGTAATGTTTTTTATTACAGTTATATGCAAAAAAAATTATTCAAACCTGGCCGCAAAATCTGCCAATGTCTGTTTTGATAAATTTGCGATCAGCGCATGTTCTGCAGCGCTGTACAGCGTATCTAAATGTTGGTTAATCTGCCTGCCGACCGGACATTTAGGATTCGGTTCATTTTTATGCTGCCCCAACAACATATTGCCACTTCTAACCGACTGATAAACTTCGCCCAGATTAATATCTTTGGCATTTTTAGCCAGAAATGAGCCTCCCCCCTTACCTTCTTTACTCTCCACAAAACCATGTTTACGCAGATTCATAATTTCTTTACGTACTAAAACAGGGTTAACATTGATGCTACCTGCCAGGTATGCCGAACTCACCACATTGCCTTTCGCCTCATTTAATAAGGTTAAAATGTGTAAGACAATCGGAAACCTGCTTGTGCTCATCTGTAATTATTTTTATTACAGTACAAAGGTAGGAAGGTTTTATAGAAATCAAAATTTATTTTTCAATTCCACAACAAATGCCTCTTCACTTCCCTACCGCTGACTGATTTTAAAATCTCCGTCATTTCGGCTGTAGCGCAGTCCCGAACGTTCGGGAGAGAAATCTTTGAACTATGTAAAAAGATTTCTCCACTGCGGTCGAAACGACGACTTTTCGCGGCTTATCATTTCGCTAGGATTTTTCTGTCACTGATATTGATCAGAATAACAGTTTTCCCTATTTGACTTTGTACCTGAAAAAAGCCTTTAAAATTCGTACTTTTGCAGCCGAAATGATTTCAATAAATAATTTAACTTTCCTGATTGGCTCAAGGGCCTTATACGATGACGCAAACTGGCACATCAAACCTGGCGACAGAGCTGGTTTAATTGGTGCCAATGGAACAGGAAAATCAACACTTTTAAAAATAATTGTAGGCGAGTACGCACCGAGTTCGGGTACGGTTTCCATGTCTAAAGACCTGAAAATTGGCTATTTAAACCAGGATTTACTTTCTTACGAATCGCACCATAGCATTTTGCACGTGGCCATGGAAGCTTTCGAGCGCCAGAACCAGTTGCATGATGAAATTGAAGAACTGCTAAAAAAAATCGAAACAGATTACAGCGAAGAGGTTTTATTTAAATTAAGTGATAAACAGCAGGAGTTTGAAGCTTTAGATGGTTATAACATCGAATATAGGGCAAACGAAATTCTGGCTGGTTTAGGTTTTAGTCCGGCAGATCAGCTTAGGCCGCTAAATACCTTTTCTGGGGGATGGCGGATGCGGGTAATGCTCGCGAAAATCTTGTTGCAAACACCAGATATCCTATTACTGGATGAGCCGACCAACCACATGGACTTACCTTCCATTAAGTGGCTGGAAAACTATTTAATGAGTTTTGAAGGTGCCATTGTAATTGTATCTCACGATAGATATTTCCTGGATAAGATTGTAAACCGTACTGTAGAATCGCGCAAAGGTAAATTAACCGTTTATGCCGGTAACTACAGCTTTTATGTGGAAGAAAAAGCCCTGCGTGGCGAAATCCAAAAGGGCGAATTTAAGAACCAGCAGGCCAAAATTAAACAGGAAGAACGTTTAATTGAACGCTTTAAAGCCAAGGCGAGCAAGGCTAAAATGGCCCAGTCGAGGATGAAAGCTTTAGACAGGATGGAGCGTATCGATGATGTGGATGATGACAACCCAACTGTAAATTTTGCTTTCAAATTCTCCAAACCATCGGGCAGACATGTGGTACGGATAGAGCATGCCCATAAAAGTTATCCAAATGTGCATATTTTAGATGATGCAGAAGGAGTAATCGAAAAAGGTGATAAAATTGCCCTGATCGGTGCAAACGGAAAAGGTAAATCTACTTTATTGAGAATGATTGCCGGAACCGAAAAATTTGAAGGTCTCTGCGAAACCGGTCATAATGTAACCACCACTTTCTTCGCACAGCACCAGCTGGAGTCACTGCATTTGGAGAACTCTATTTTGGAAGAGTTACAGGCATTTGCACCCAAACATACCGATACCGAATTGCGGAGTATTTTAGGCTGTTTCCTATTTACCGGTGATGACGTTTTCAAAAAGATCAAAGTGCTCTCAGGAGGAGAAAAATCACGTGTGGCCCTGGCTAAATCATTAACAACAGATTCAAATTTCCTGATTCTGGATGAGCCGACCAACCACCTGGATATCCAATCGGTAAATATCCTGATCCAGGCCTTACAACAATTTGAAGGTACTTTCATTACCGTATCCCACGATCGGTATTTCCTCGATAATGTAGCCAATAAAATCTGGTTTATCGAAAACGGAAAAATTAAACAATATCCGGGTACTTATGCCGAATACGAAGAATGGAACAGCAAAAGGGTAATTCCGGCAGCTAAACCTATTCCGGTTAAAATGCCTGAAAAACAAAAAGAACAGCCAAAACCAATTACACCCAACACGGCCAACCAGTTAAAAAAACTGAATGACGAACTGCAAAAAACAGAAAAACTGATTACCGAACTGGAGCAAAACGTAAAAAGCATTGAAGCAGAACTGGCGGATGAAAATGTTTATGGCAATGCAGAAAAACTGGCTGAAGCCAACAAACGTTATCTGGCCACTAAACAAGATTTAGATAACAGCCAAAATAAATGGGAAACATTGGCTGCTGAGATTATGGAGCTGGAAGGTTAGTTTTAAACACAGATTTATTTAGATATACGCCGTTCTGATATAAAATCGGGACGGCTTTTTTGTTGTTTTGTGCAGTCAGATGTTACCATCTGACCTTAAGTAAATTCTTAGAAATAGAATTTATATGCAGACTGAAAATAAGCTTGTTTCAGATAGGAATATCTGACACCACTAAAATTAGAGAGTTGTCAACTTTCTAGCCACCTTGCTATTCAAGTTGACAACTCTGAACAATCAAACTTCCATGAAATAGATCCACCGACCCTTCGAAGAATTTTCCGTGTTAATCCGTGTTTCCGTGGCTTAATTTCAAAAAAAACAAGTCGTGTCAGATAGTAATATCTGACACCACGAGAAAAATCTTCCGTGTTCATTCGTGTTTCCGCGGCAACCATCCATAACACCATTTTGTCCCTTCCCGATAAAACTTTACTTTTAGCCATGCAGAAAATAGTATTTACGGTTTTATTTTTCATCTCTACACTCGCCTTTGCGCAAAACGACAAAACGTTTACCAACGAGAACAAAATTTATCTCCCCAATATTAAAACTGTACTTTGTTACAACAGCAATAAAGAGCAGAGCTTACCGGTAATCATGCTCAATTCGTCAGAAACCATCACTTTTTCTTTTGACGATCTACTTGCCGGCACCCAAAACTACTGGTATACCATTGAGCATTGTACGGCAGAATGGGAAACTTCCAAAATCTCAAGCATTGATTATTTAGGGAGTTTTAACGACGACCGCATCATCAATTACCGCTATTCATCCAACACGGCAAGAAAATATACCCATTACGAAATCAGCTTACCGAATACCCAAATTCAGCCTAAAATTGGTGGAAATTATGTGTTAAAAGTTTATTTAGATGGCGACAAAAACAAACCGGTTATTTCGCAGCGCTTTTACATCCTCGATAATCAGGTGGCGGTGGCAGCAGAAGTAACCAATTCCATGCAGGTGGAGAACCGGAACTACAAACAAAAAATCAATTTTACCATTAATCATACCTTCCCCATTCCTAATCCTTATCAGGATGTAAAAGCGGTAGTGATGCAGAATTTTAATACCAATACCATTCAGGTGAATACGAAACCAGCATTCGTGAGACCAAACCAGCTGGTTTATAACGACCTTAATACGAATGATTTCTGGGGAGACAATGAGTTTAGAAAGTTTGATACCAGAAGTTTACGCTACAAAGCAGATAACGTAAAAGATATTTATCGCGATAACTCATCCGTAAATGTGATACTTTTTCAGGATGCACCCCGAACAGTAGGTGCTTTTGCCAACCAGTTTGATGAAAACGGAAACTTTTTTATCCGCAATACCGACGGGCGCGACGATAAAACAGAATCAGAGTATATGAGTGTGTTATTTACGCTGAATGCTCCAGCACCTGGCCCTAATGGCGATGCTTATGTACTTGGCCGGTTTAACAATTATACCATGAGCAATGAAAATAAATTGCTTTACGATGCCAACCGGAAAAAGTTTTACGGCAATGTGATCCTTAAACAAGGCCTTTATGATTATGAGTATGCCTGGTATAATCAGGATACCAAAACACTGGAAACCAAACCTTTTGAGGGCGCATTCTTCCAAACCGAAAACAGTTACCAGATTTTTGTTTATTACCGCCGCCCGGGCGCACGTTGGGATACGCTGGTTGGTTTCACCAATTTAAGCAATAAAGTTTCAGACAGACGGTAGCAGTACCATTGCAAGATCGCTCTATCATGATAATATATCAAATGGATAAATAATTATAAGCATGGCTCGGGTAATTACATTACTTTTTCGCAGCTTAAATTTGCTTTAAATTTAAAGCGGTCTTCACCCTGAATTTATTTCAGGGTCTTTCCAGCTAAGAAGGAGCTAAATGACCTTATATTCCTTATATGGTAAAAACCCTTTCGCCAATACGCTTTAAATAAGTGCAGTTAAGATCAACTTAAAAATTATAACCAAATAGATCTAGAAGCAAGTTACCATTGACAGATTCTAATAGAATAATCGTCATCTCGATCGGAGCGACGCGAAGTGGAGAGATCTTTTAAACCAGATTATTGAATCAAATTTAAAAGATTTCTCCATTGCGCTACCGATGAAAAATCGGTGAGCTTCAGTCGAAAGGACGATACTATTCATTTAAATTCTCCTGTCATTGATTTTTATAAAAAATTCCCTCAGAATTGACATTGCTTTTAATTGTCAAATTGACCTTTAAATAACTATACCTACCTTTATTGTTACATAAAATTTCTTTGTTTTAAATGTGGTTATTTACTTTAGTGTTTCAGAAAGTCATCAGATAAACACTAGCAGATCAAGCATATCTAACCAATAATTATGTTTAAAAAGTTAATTGCCGTAGCATTAATCATCTATCCTTGCGCGCAGATTTTAGCACAAACCACCAACGAATCGTACACACAATCCATTAATGGAACGAAATTAAAATTCGATATGCAGGCAATACCAGCAGGCAAATTTAAAATGGGCAGTAATACAGGGAAACCAGATGAGCAACCCGTTCATGAGGTTAAACTTGATGCTTTCTGGATTGGAAAACATGAAGTAACCTGGGATATTTTTGAGCCTTTTCTTTACCGCGATTATGAAAAACAAGCTAGTACAAGTGCTATTCCTGCTGAAGTAGATGCCGTTACCAGGCCCACAAAACCCTATCTTGATATGACTTTTGGCATGGGTAAAGCGAACCAGCCTGCAGTAGCCATGACCCAATATAACGCCATCCAGTTTTGCAAATGGCTTTATATGCGTACAGGTGTTTTCTATCGTTTGCCAACTGAGGCTGAATGGGAATATGCCTGTAAAGCGGGAACGGATAGCAATTATTCTTTCGGCAATGATGCCGCAAAATTGGGTGATTATGCCTGGTATAAAGACAATAGCGATAACAAAACACACCAGGTAGGGCAGAAAAAGCCAAACCCCTGGGGATTATTTGATATGTATGGAAACGTGAGTGAGTGGACTTACGATCAGTACCTTACTGATTTCTATAGTAAGAGTAAAGATAAAATGGTAGAAAACCCGGTGGCCATACCCGAAAAACTATATCCAAATGTAGTGCGCGGTGGTTCTTATGACGAAACACCAAACAATTTAACCTCTACAGCCAGATTAGCTTCTGATCCCTCTTGGAAACAATTAGATCCACAGATTCCAAAAAGCAATTGGTGGTTCCCTGAGGCGCCTTTTGTTGGGATGCGCCTGGTACGCCCGGTAAAAACACCCTCAAAAGCTGATATAGATGCCTATTATAACAAACAACCTATAAAAGACTTTTAACCCTACACTATCTAACCAAAATAAAAAACTAAACACATGAAAAAACCAATCAACCAACAAGATCGTCGCGATTTTTTAAAAGTAACAGCCATGCTGGCCGGCGGCGCCATGATCAGCAGTATTCCACTGGCCGGTGCATATGCCGCAGGATCAGACACCATTAAAATTGCCTTAATAGGCTGTGGCGATCGCGGTACCGGAGCAGCTTTCCAGGCGTTAAGCACTAAATTTAATCTGAAACTGGTGGCCATGGCCGATGCTTTTCAGGATCGCTTAGATAGCAGTTACCAGTCTTTAAGTTCGAAATTTTCGGCTAAAATGGATGTTCCGAAAGAACGCCAGTTTGTTGGCTTCGATGCCTATTTAAAAGCCATTCCATTAGCCGATGTAGTGCTGCTAACCACGCCTCCGGGCTTCCGCCCTATCCATTTTGAAGAAGCGGTTAAACAGAATAAACAAATTTTTATGGAAAAACCTGTTGCGGTAGATGCACCAGGCATCAGAAAAGTATTGGCCGCAGCCGAAGAAGCAAAAAAGAAGAAATTAAACGTAGTTGTTGGTTTACAGCGCCGCTACCAGACCAACTATCGCGAATCGATGAAACGCATTAACGATGGTGCCATTGGCGATATCATGTCGGGCCAGGTATATTGGAACAGCGGTGGCGTTTGGGTACGTCCGCGTACAGCAAACCAGACCGAAATGGAATACCAAATGAGAAACTGGTACTATTTCAACTGGTTATGCGGCGATCATATTGTGGAGCAACACGTACATAATATCGATATTGCCAACTGGATTAAAAACGGACATCCGGTTTCGGTACAGGGAACAGGTAGCCGTGCCTGGAGAACAGGAAAAGACTATGGAGAGATTTATGATAACCACTCTATCGAATTAACCTATGCCGATGGCGCGGTAATCAATAGCCAGTGTCGCCATTTCGAAGGGATCAGTAACCGTGTGGATGAAACTTTTCAGGGTACAAAAGGCAAAATTTACCTTTCAGGCAGTAACCAGGCCATTATGAAAGATTACAGTGGCAAAGAATTGTATAACCACAATACCAAAGGGAACGCCAATCCATACCAAACCGAACATGATGAACTTTTCGATGCGGTTTCCAAAGGAGAATACAGATTCAGTAATGTGGATTACGCTGCAACCAGTACATTCTCATCAATTATCGGTCGCTACGCTACGTACTCCGGCCAGACGATCAAATGGGATGAGGCTTTAGCTTCGAACATCAGTTTAATGCCTGAGCGTTTTGCATGGGATGCTAATCCAAAGTTAATGCCTGACGAAAAAGGACTGTACCCTATCGCCATGCCCGGACAAACTAAGGTGATCTAAAACTAAATGGATGCACTATAGGTTTTTGTTTTTTATTTTACCATTGATATTGGCTTTCTCCCTGAAAAAGGAGTTAAAGCAGTATAAAATTAATGGTTTTGCACAGGGAACCGATTATGCCATTATGTACTATGCTACTGACAGTGTAGCTACTAAAGCGGGCATAGATAGTTTATTAAACGAAATTGATTTATCGATGTCGCTTTACAAAAAGGGATCTTTGATAAATCAATTTAACGCAGCCGAAAAAGCAATTAAAACCGATCGTTTCATGAACGACGTGCTGAAAAGGAGTTTCGAGATCAACCAGGATACAAAAGGTATTTTCGATATTACCGTTGCCCCTTTGGTACAAGCCTGGGGTTTTGGGCCGAAAGAAGCTACAAAAGAACCAGATCCGACGGTTATCAAATCGATCCTAAACTGTGTAGGCATGAAAAACCTAAAACTGAATAATGGTTTGTTAAGCAAACTAAAACCCTGTATACAGATCGATTTAAATGGGATTGCACAAGGTTACAGTGTTGACTTGATTGCAGCCTATCTCGAAAAAAAGGGAATTAAACAGTACGTAGCTGAATTGGGCGGCGAAATCCGGATTTCAGGACCTAAACCCAGTGGAGAAACCATGAAAATCGGTATTGAGGGTCCGGATAAAGATGGAACTCCGGTAATCAGACATATCGCCGCGATAAATGCTGGTGCCATTACCACTTCTGGCAACTACCGGAAATTTCACCAGAGTGGAAAGAAAAAAATTTCTCACCTGATTGATCCTAAAACCGGCTATCCGCTCGATAATGAAATGATCAGCGTTACGGTTTATGCCAATGATGCCATTACCGCCGATGGCTACGACAATGCCTTAATGGCGATGCACCTTAAAGATGCCATAGCCTTTGTAGAAAGCAGAAAAAACCTCGAAGCTTATTTTGTATACCACCAAAAAGATGGTACAGTAGCTGATACGCTAACTACAGGATTCAAAAAATTAATTACACAATAATATCTGTTAAAACCAAACCGATGAAAAGAAGTCAGTTTATAAGAAATAGCCTGTTAACTGCTGGTGCAATAACAACAGGAGCAGGATTGACCAATACTTTTGCTGCTGAAAAAACGAATGATACATTAAGCGACAAAACTTTTAACCTCGATTATGCACCACACCAGGGCATGTTCCAAAATCATGCAGGCAAAAGTTTTTTAGATCAGATCCAGTTTATGTACGATAAAGGTTTCCGCTCTATTGAGGATAACGGTTATCTGGGCCGCTCTGTTGAAGAGCAGGAGAAAATTGGCAATTTATTGGCCAAACTGGGCATGCGCATGGGCGTTTTTGTGGTAGATGGCGGCGATAACTGGAAAACTTCGTTGACCACAGGCAAAAAGGAGTTTAAAGATAAATTTGTGGAGACCTGCAAAAAATCGGTTGAAGCCGCCAAACGCTGTAACGCCAAATGGCTTACCGTAGTGCCTGGGTTTTATGAGCGCAACCTGCCTTATGGCAATCAGTTTGCCAACGTAATTGATGCCATGCGTGCTGGTGCCGAGATTTTTGAACCTCATGGTTTGATTATGGTGTTGGAAACCCTGAGCGATACGCCAGAGCTTTTCCTGCAAAAAACAAATGAAACCTACGCCGTGTGTAAAGCAGTAAATAGTCCTTCGTGCAAAATTCTTTATGATATTTACCACATGCAACGCACCGAAGGCGATTTAATTAAAACTATCGACCGTTGCTGGGACGAAATCGCCTACATCCAGATCGGCGATAATCCGGGCCGGAAAGAACCTACAACCGGAGAAATCAATTATAAAAATCTGTTTAAACACCTGCATACCAAAGGTTACAAAGGTATTATGGGTATGGAACACGGTAACTCAAAAGGCGGAAAAGAAGGTGAACTGGCTGTTATTTCAGCTTACAGAGCGGAGGATAATTTTTTGTAGATATATTCGAATAAAGTTCCGTCATCTCGACTGAAGCGCAGCGAAATGGAGAGATCTATCAAAACAGATTTCTCGACTGCGTTGCACTCCGCTCGAAATGACGATCCTTCTGAGAGAGATATTTGGATTAAATCTCAACGCCCTGGTATGTGTCCCTACAGACCATAATATTACCTTTTCTCCTACCCCATCAAAAGGTGGAAAAGAGGGTGAACTGGCTGTAATTTCGGCCTATAGAGCAGAAGATAATTTTTTGTAGTATCGACGTCTCGTCATTGCGAGGCACGAAGCAATCTTAATGGGCTGGCTACTAGCTACCGTTGTAAGATTGCTTCGTCGTTCCTCCCCGCAATGACGATTTACCGAGGGTACAGACGATTGGAACTGGACAGCATCGCGGTCGAAATGACGATTCTACGTGCCAATCCTACCCCACTTTCAACACCTTACGCCGTGGTCTGTGTCTCCACAGACCACACGAACCTATCTATCCTACCTTCAACACCCACACTGATACACTCCCCGCATTGCAATGAAACTCTGCCCAGCCATTTTCGTCGATAATCACCTCCTGCTGGCGATAGCCCAAAGCATCAACAAAGGTTTTACCGGCAAAGTGTTTACCAATTTCCATTTTTTTAAAACCTTCCTCTCCTGTACTTAGCAATACAGCCAAGCCACTATTTTCATGTTCTTCATCACCCGCTCGGGTCCAGCCTACGCAAACGCCATGGTCAAAATAATCACGTTGCTCGCCGTAGGCTAAGGTTGTACGAATTTTACTCATGGTTTCTACCGCAGGGATCGCCACCAGTTCCACATGCACTTCATCCCCCTCTCTGTCCTTATCATCATAAATGCCCCCATAAAGATCAGGGAAGAACAAACACGGAATGCCCTGCATGCGCAACAGGATCATGGCATAGGCCAAAGGCCTGAACCAAAAATCTACATAAGATTCCAGCGCTTGTAAAGGTTGCGAATCATGATTATCTACAAACGTTACTGCCAGATCAGGTTTTACCTGTACCAGCGTGCCATCGAAAATGGTCCGCATATCAAAATCTTCTTCCTTACTGGCCAGGAAAAAATTATGGTGTAAAAGCGAATCGAATATTTGAGTTCTCCCGCCGGTAATTTCAATATAATTCAATTGTCCCGCTACATCTACCACATTCCAATCCTCAGCCACAATAAAAAACTCGCGGTTATATTTTTGATTCAGGTGATCAATCCACTCTATAATAAAATCAGGGTTAATGTGTTTAACCGCATCTAACCTGAAGCCATCCACTTTCGTGGTCTCTACGATCCACTCACCCCAATATTTTAACTCTTCAACTACGGCCCGGTTACGAAAATCAATATCGTTGTACATCAGGTAATCATAATTGCCGAATTCGGTAGAGGGAACTTCCTCAAAACCTTCACCTAAATGGTTTTGGATCGAATAAATGGCCGTTTGTTTAATGTCCTCTGCCCAATCCACCCCGCTAAAACATTCATGATTCCATATAAATTCAGAATATTTGCCCTGCCGGCCTGGGAAAGTAAATTTCGTCCAGGCTTCTATCTCGAAAACATCGCTGGTAAATTCATTTCGATCTTCAGGATTTACCGTTTTCACCGCTATTTTTTCCAGTTCATCGCCACCTGCTTTGTGGTTAAATACCACGTCGGCCAGGGCGCCAATCCCATGTTCATGTAAGGCTTCAATCGCTTTGATATATTCCTCTTTCGAACCATATTTGGTATTTACACTTCCTTTCTGATCAAATTCACCCAGATCAAAAAGATCGTAAACGGAGTAACCCACATCATAGGTAGCATTGTTCGATTTATAAGCCGGCGGCAACCACAGCGCAGTTATACCAATTTCTTTTAGGTGACCCGCTTCGGTAGCTACTTTAGTCCACAAATTTTGTTCTTCGTTATAATACCAATGGAAAAATTGGATAAGCGTTTGATTTTGCATTAATTAGATTTTTGTAAGAATAACATGATAGGAGATGAATTGTTTTTTTATAATGCCCTACTCTATTTCCCTCTGATTTCGCAAATCGCCGCAGAGACAAACAGTCAATCTGCGAACGGTCTTCACCCTGAATTTATTGAGGAAACATCATTTCGTCATTGCGAACTGAAGAAAGGGCATTGCGTTGGAGTGAAGCAATCTTTTTAACATTAATTACTAAACAGCTTGCTTCGTATTGCCAACCCTCCGCCGATTTCGCACATAAATGTAGAAGTCAAAATAATTGAATCTAAATATTTTTCACCGCTCTATGCCGCGGAGGCATGGTACTTTGTCGCGCCAAAGTACCCAAAGCGCTTTGTCATCCGATAACTATCGGATCCAGCAAGGTGGTTCGCACAGCCCCACTCACATCAAAAAACAGTGGCGCTTCGTTTAATCAGTTTTTGTTTACGTTTTCTATGGGCTGATTGAGCCCTCCGGGGTTTGTGTTCTAATTTTCCGAAACAATTTTAATTGTAATTCATGAACACAAAACCACTGCGTTTAAGGCTTGGTAGTGCAGTCTTTTCTTTTGTGCACCTGTTTTTTGATTTCCCCACCACTTGGGATTGACGGCGTTCTTCGCTACAACCTGTGGTTTTTCAAGGCAAGCTTAGCATTGCGCCAAAAACTAATCCCGAATATGAATCAACGAGGTCGTATAGTTACACAAATTAGCAGGGAAACATAAATTCCGGTCTGCGAAAATCTATTTGATCTGCGGGAACATCATTTCGTCATTGCGAACTGAAGAAAGGGCCTTGCATTGGAGTGAAGCAATCTTTGTTAACTATAGCCACGGAAACACAGAAATCACGGAGCAGTAAATTTTTCCGTGTTTTTCGTGCTTCCGTGGCAAACATAACGCTTAGGCATGCGCAGAAAGAACAAGAATTCACAGAGAAAAGTTAAAAGCGATTTCCCTACGCTAGAATCTATTTCTAATAACATTTTAACTACTTTTGCACACAAATGAGTTTAAAAAAGAAATTTGCCAGAGAAAGTTTTACCATCATGAACGAATTGGTATTACCCAATGATACCAATACCTTAAATAACCTGATGGGTGGACGCCTGCTCCATTGGATGGATATTGCAGCGGCAATTTCAGCTCAAAAACACTGCAACCGTATTGTGGTTACCGCTTCGGTTGATAATGTTTCTTTTAAACAGCCCATTAAACTAGGAGATGTCATTACCATCGAAGCCAAAGTAACCCGGGCTTTTAATACCTCGGTTGAGGTGCGTTTAGATGTTTGGGCAGAGAATATTCCAAGTGGCGCACGCCAGAAAAGTAACGAAGCCTATTATACCTTTGTTGCGGTTGATCAGAGCGCCCGTACCATCCCTGTGCCCGAATTGATTCCGGAAACACCCGAGGAAATCGATTTATATGATGGGGCCCTGCGCCGCCGGCAGTTACGCTTGGTTTTAGGTGGAAAAATGAGTCCTGATGAAGCGAGCGAACTCAAGGCGCTTTTCTTTAAAGCGTAAATTTTTTCAACAAATTCCTTTCAGCTTGGTTTGATTATTTTACATTAGTGTTTACCTTACGCTAAAAAATATGACAACTTATACCATACTTATTATTTTAAGCGGATTAGTTATTTTCTCTTATCTGTTTGATCTAGTGGCCAGTAAAACCAAAGTACCATCGGTTTTATTGCTGTTGTTACTGGGCATTGGCCTGCGTTTCCTGGTCGATTACCTTAAAATACAAACCTTTAATTTCCTCTCCATTTTACCGACACTCGGTACCGTAGGGTTAATCCTCATTGTTTTTGAGGGTTCGCTGGAACTAAAATACGATCGCGAAAAAAATAAAATCATCAAAAGCGCTTTCTTCTCTGCATTAACCATTTTACTCGCTACAACAGCCATCATCACGCTCATTATTTACCAGATTACCCATAAAGATTTATATACCTGTATATCCAATGCCATTCCTTTTAGCGTCATCAGTTCGGCCATTGCCATACCCTCTGCTGCTGCACTGGGCAAGCAAGACCGGGAATTTGTCATTTATGAATCTTCTTTTTCCGATATTCTGGGTATTATCATCTTCAACTTTGCCATCACCAACCACTCCATTACCACATCGGCCTTTATAGGTTTAGGCTTAAGCACTTTTTTAATTATTTTATTATCGGCCATTGCCTGCGTGGTACTGCTTTACGTAATGGGCAAACTGGTGCACCACATTAAATTCTTCCTTATTATTTCTATACTCATCCTGGTGTATGCCATCGGGCAATCGTACCATTTATCCTCACTGGTGTTGATTTTGAGTACCGGATTATTTCTGAACAATGCCGATACCATCCGGAATGCCTGGTTCAGGGGTGTATTTCTGTATAAAAACCTTTCTGCAGATTTATCGCAATTGTATCAGCTTTCTGCCGAAAGTGCCTTTATTTTAAGAACGTTTTTCTTTGTTATTTTTGGCTTTACCATGAACATTAGCGAGCTGAACGATAAGCCTGTACTCGCCAATGGTTTTTTCATTTTGGTCACCATTTTCGCCGTTCGGTTTTTCTTTTTAAAGGTATTTAAAAATGGAGCCCTTAGCCCGATCGGTTATATTGCACCACGCGGTCTGATTAGTATTTTACTTTATTTCAACCTGCCTAAATCGCTCAAAATTGCAGAGGTTGGTCCTTCTTTCCTGTTTTTAGTGGTGTTAGGCACCAGCCTGGTGATGACTTTGGGTATTACCTTAAGTAAAAATAAACCAGAAGAAACTGCTATGGATTAAAGGAAGCCGTAGTCGCTTTATTGTCTATATTTCGGCAGTTGAGTTGGATTCTTTTGATCACTGTAAACTGAAAACTTTTAACTGAAAATTGTTAACTGAAAACTGAAAACTTTATTGCTTCTTCAGTAGACTCAAGACTTATGACTTTGGACTAAAGACTAAGGACTTCAGACTTCGGACTAAGCTCCCATTTCCAATATCTTATCAAATTCATTAGCCTTAAGCGGCATTACCGATAAACGCCCCTGTCTGATTAATGAAATATCAGCTAAGCTTGGTTCAGCTTTAATTTGCTCTAACGAAACCGGGTTCTTCAATGTTTCTACCGGAGCTAAATCTACCACCACCCAATTCGCATCATCAGTGGTAGGGTCCTGGTAAAACTCTTTTACTACTTTGGCAATACCCACTACGTTTTTACCCTCGTTGCTATGGTAAAAAAGCACCAAATCGCCCTCTTTCATGGCTTTCAGGTTATTACGGGCCTGGTAATTACGCACACCATCCCAAAAGGTACGGCCATCTTCGTTAAATTTTTCCCAACTGTATTTAAAAGGCTCTGATTTGACTAACCAATGGTTCATGCTACTTTGTATTTATTTCGATTATTTTACCCTCAAAACTAAGAAAAGGGAATGGATTAGGAAATAGGTTGAAAAGAATGCATTAAACAATTCTAATGCATAATCCAATTATTTGTCAAAAGTAAAAGTTAACTCTAAGTATTTATATAGATGCTATCATCACGCTGGACTTATTTCAGCATCGTTCATGCAAAATAGGCTCTGAATAAATTTCAAGCTAGTCGCTTGCGTTAAAGTTAAAACATAGATCGAACCCCATTGCTATGCAATTACCAGTTCTCATACATTTTCTCAGTTTGCAAAACAGTGAGTATATCTGATACAGTTTTTTATTTAAAAATCTCATTGTATATTAGCTAAAATTAACCCTCAACATGCCAATTCAGATAAATCTTAAAGAAACTCCTGCCCAACTTTTCAAACGCCTTCAAGAGGATGATAATAATCTTAATAATCAGAACATTTCTAACACAATGTCTTTTGATTTCAAAACCTCGACAGCAGTAAAGAACCTTCTAGAACCTGGCCACATAAATGCTGGAGGTATTGAATGGGATTTTGACTGGAATAGTGGAGTTAGATCGCTTACGAGAAGGGGTTTTTACAAAATTACTGGCAAACCATTTTTGAGAGGCATTAAAGATCTTGAAACAGGCAAAGAGGTTCCTACTTGGAGCAGTGATGTCTTTTATTGCCCAGATAACAATCATCACCATCGATATTTCAAATTTTTAGCAAATGTCGGACCAATGGTCAATCTGGAAGCTATTGGATATGATCTTAGGGGAACAAATCTGCAAATGATTACTTCCAAAACCGTAAACGACAAAGGTGCTTTTTTTATAAGTTTAATTAATAAGGTTTTCTATGTATCTCAACAACAGTATGCTAATGGAAAAACAAAACAAACAGTTTGGTTTTTATTCCGCTAATTAAAAATTTAAACTTAAAAGACTTGTATACTTCTCAAAATATTATCTGGATTAAAAACGTAAAAAGGAATCAAGGAAACGGATGGGCATATGAGGATATCCCTCTAGGTTCAAATTTTTTATTGAATTGGCCATCCTCAAAACCAAAAAGTGCGTCCACTCCGCAAGTTGGGGATATCATGGTACTGTTCCAAAAACCAAATACAATTAATGGAATGCGAAATTATGCAGTCCATATGACACATCTTGTTTCTTTCATTTCAGAAGATATACATAATGATGATGAAAACCCTAATCATAGATGGTGCAGAGAGGTTCAATTATTGGCAAAAGCGAATCCAATTAATTCGATTCCTAATCCAGGATATTATAATTTTTTCAAGCCAAATCGAGGATTAACAAATCCCATTATAAATTTGGAGAACAGTCGAGGCTTGAATGAAAAAGAAACCAAAGTGGACATTTGGAAACTCTTTAAACAACATTTCGATGAAAATGTAATCGATGATGCCAACTCCAGTTTAGCAATTGGGCTTTTTGGAGAAGTAGAAGGTGATAAAATAGTTAGAGAACATATAAAACAAGAGTTGACAAGAAGAAATTCAAAGATTGTTTTCAATGCAAAGGAGAAAGCTTCAAAAGAAAATAATGGCAGACTATTATGTGAGTGTTGCAACTTTGACTTTTTAAAGGTTTATGGTCCAATAGGAAGTAAATTTATCGAATGTCACCATAAAATACACCTTTCTATTGGTATGAGAATCACTAATATTGATGATTTGGCTTTGGTTTGCTCAAATTGCCACAGAATGCTACATAGAAAAATTGAAGATGATAAATATCACACAATCCAATCATTAAAAAATTTGATCACAATTAAATGAAACAATAGTCCCTTACTTTTGCTAATTGATGAAAAACGCTTATTTAAAAGTACTTCTTGAAAGGTAAATCGTGCACTAAGTCTTGCTGAGCGAGCAGAAACTAAAGCTGAGCAAGCAGAAACTAAAAAGGTAAAAAAATACAACAAAAAATATGGAACAAGAAATAATAGATGGAACAGAACAAAATTGGTATCAAGATGATAGTGAAGAAGGAACGGGTTATTCTTTCAGAGAATATGATGTTACTTCGACACCGAATGATTTTAATACCAAAACAATAATTGACTTTATCGAATCAGGATTATTTAAAATCCCAGGATTTCAAAGAAATTATGTTTGGGATGTTAAAAGAGCATCTAAGCTTATAGAATCAATCATAATTGGTCTACCAATCCCTCAAGTTTTTCTTTATGAAGAAGGTAGAAATAGTTATTTAGTAATTGATGGTCAACAAAGGTTACTAACGTTATATTTTTTTACTAAAATGAGATTTCCTAAGAAGGAAAAAAGATTTGAACTAAGACAAATATTTGATGAAAATGGTAAGTTCCCAGATGAAATACTTTATAGTGATGAATTCTTTGATGACTTTAAGTTAAAACTGAATGAAACTGGGCAGACTGAGAGAAATAAACTGCACGGTGTCAACTACGCCACTTTAGGAGAATTTAAGAGTAGCTTTGATATGCGTACTGTTAGAAATATTATGATAAAACAAAATTTCCCGAGTGACGATGATTCTGCTATGTTTGAAATTTTCAACAGGTTAAATTCTGGCGGAGTTGTTCTTAAAGCACAAGAAATAAGAACAAGTTTATATCATTCTAGATTTTATAATAATCTTTATAGCATTAATATGTATAACAATTGGAGAGTTCTATTAGACCAAGTCCAACCGGATATACATATGAAGGATGTAGAAATACTTTTGAGAGGATTTGCTATGCTTTTAGATTCAGAAAACTATAAGCCTTCAATGACAAGATATTTAAATCAATTTTCGAAAAAATCAAAGACTTTTAGTCCTGAATCTTTGCCATACTTCCAGCAATTGTTTGAAAGGTTTTGCGATTATATTGTATCTATCTATCCTAAAGCATTCATTTCAAATTCGGGTAAATTTAGTATTACAGTATTTGAATCGATCTTTGTTGCGTTATGTGAGGGTGCGGCAAAAAGCAATAACTTGAACATAAAGGAAACAACAGTTGAAAGAATAGATAGCTTAAAAAACAATCCTGAATTTATTAAATCAACGCAAAGTAATACTGCTGGTAAAGCAAATGTTGAAGATAGATTAAGGTTAGCAAAAGAAACTTTAAGTTAATGGCAGAAACTAATCAAACAATAATTGACCAACAATTTGAGAATGGCAACTCGTTAGTTGATTATTTGAAAAACCAACAGCAGATTAGTTTTTTCAACGAGGCTGAAAATAGTTTTCGTAAAACAATTTTGCTTTCATCTGCGAGTTTCTTTGAAAAAGAAATATGTAGTACAGTTATTGAGTTTGCCAAATCACATACAGATAATAACGAATTAATAATCGCTATTATCAAGCAAAAAGCCGTTAGTCGACAATATCACACATATTTTAACTGGGAATCAGCAAATGCTAACGTATTTTTTGGTCTATTTGGCGATGACTTCAAAACTAGAATGTCTAAAAAAGTAAAAGAAGATGAAAATCTAGAAAAAGCTATTAAATCATTTTTGGAGATTGGTCGAGAAAGAAATAAAATGGTTCATCAAAATTTTGCCGAAGTGGTAATAGATAAGACGGCAGAAGAAATATATAAATTATATCAAAGTTCTCTTTATTTTATTGAAACTATAAAAAATGAACTTGTTAACCGAGAGCATAAAGCAGAAAAAATAACACTAGCCTGAAATAAAGTATTGTCAAAAGTAGAGATAAACAGCTTCAACCGTACCAACGATTACTAGTGCGACTTATAGCGTTTACGCTAGTGGGCAGGATGACTTGTTCTTAGCAGAGGTTTAATTGACGGATTTATAAGCACAAGTCAAGCCTATGCTCTTACTAGGGGCGCTAAGACTTGCGCTAGATGTAGAATTGTGATTGGTAAGAATAAATAAATATCTATATCTAAATGATCAAAGAACTAATTAATGATATAAGCCTTGGCAAGGCTACGCTCACACAGGCATTAAATAGAGCGAAGGTTTTTGCACATAAAATAAATAATCCAGAACTTAAAATTTGGATTAACCTACAATTAGAAGGATATGATGATTTTGAGCAAGAAAACCTGCCATCTTTTAGAAACCTTAAATGCAAAACATACTTAACTCATAAATTACCGAATGGATCTAGGCATGATAAAGAAGTTGTTGGTGGAGAAGAATACGAACAATATTTAAATCGTTTTGGTTATACCGGCTCAATACCCTTGTTAGAGCAACAATTAATTAGTATTGACGGTAATACCCTAATGGCTGCTTTAGAACCTATACAGTATCAAACTATTGCACAAGCCGACCGATTTGGGAAATGGGTAACTGGAGGGTACAGACAGTTTGATAGGGGGCAACTAGTTGATATTGTTGAAAAAACTAAGCAGCGCCTTTTTGATACTTTATTAGAGTTAGATACACAATTCCCAGAAATAGACGATAAAACGATGAAATCAAAAGAAACCAAAAAAGAAGTTCAACAAATCGTAAATAATCATATTTACGGAAATAGCAGTGGATTAGTAATCGGTACTGGCTCTACGATAATTCAAAGTGACATTACCAATACTACAAATACTACTAATACCTGGCAAGAACTTGAGAAACTAGGTGTTGAAAATACGGATGCGGTCGTTCTAAAATAAATTTTAACAAATAGGGAAAGTGATAAACCAACTCTAAAAGACAAGGCAATGAAATGGTTCGGTACAGTTTCAGCATCATTAGCAACAAAGGGTCTCGCCGATAATATTCCAAAGCTTTATGAATATGTTACGCTGCTATTGCAGAATTAAAATATTAGCGCTAATCTGGATTTGATTGATTTTTAACCGAAAAAAATTAAATCTCAAAAAACGATAAATTTATAAAATTACTTAAAATATGAATACGAAAAGGTTTAGTGAGGACGACTTTAAGGATTATTTACAACAGTTGGTAAATCTCAGTGCTTTGGATGATCCTGCTCTAGGGATATCAAAATTTGTTTTAGCAAATGATTACGAATCGCTTTCAAAAAATCAAAAGTTTGTTTTTGATAAAGCTATTGTTGAGGGAACGTACTATGTTGATGAGTGTAGTCGCTGTGGCAACGATATTCCCTGGTCAGAAATGTTATTTGCAGAAGATAATGGAAACCAGTGTGGCTGGTGTAGCCAAGTTGGCGGTAAAGATTAGCTTGGTTCCAGTTGGCCCGGCTACTGATAAAGCGCGAAACGAACCTAGTTAAAAATTAAATCTGGGACAAAACCTAAATTCTCAGTAAATGATGGTTACAAAAGAAAAGCAGAAAACTTTTCTGGTGGTGTTGGGGAGGAATATCAAATAAAGTCTGAACTATCGGCTGCCCCTCGCTAGCGCACGCGTGCCGCGTGTGCAATATAATTCAGCAATTCACACTCTCGTTTATTTAAGATTCGTATTTCATCGGTCTCTTAAATAAAAGTATAGCAAAAGGAAATCCTTTACGAGTAAAGTTATCTATAGTCGATATTCAAGCGTATCGAAATATTTAAGAAAGTACAATTTTATTTTCGGCCATTTTCTTATATTGTAAATTACAATAACCTCTATAAATAAAACCATTATCTGTCCAACTACCCAGCTAAAATGGTTAATTCGTGTTGTATTTTTATAAAAAATAAAGCGTAAAAACGTTATAACTAGCACAGGTGTGTCACATGTGAAAAACCTAAAGAAATGAGTCGTAAATATAAATTCTACAATAAAGAAGGTTTATACTTTGTAAGTTTTGCAACAGTATATTGGATAGATATATTTGTACGCCATTTATATTGCGATATTATCGTAAACAGTTTAATTTACTGCAAGAACAAGCTGGGTTTGGAACTCTATTGTTGGTGTATCATGCCAAGTCACATACATTTAATATTTAGTGCAAAAAATCATAATCCAGATATTTTATTGGGTAGAATAAAAGAATATACTTCCAAAGAAATTGTAAAAGCAATTAAAGAGAACAGCCAGGAAAGTAGAAAAGAATGGTTGCTGTGGATGTTTGAGCGGGCAGGCTTGAAAAGCAGTAATGGTAAAGGATATCAATTTTGGCAACACAACAATAAGCCAATAGAGTTGTGGAGTACGGCTGTTATTGAGCAAAAGGCAGATTACCTGCACGGCAATCCGGTAGTGGCAGGTTTTGTTAACGAGGCCTGGCATTGGAAATATAGCAGTGCAATAGACTATAGTGGAGGTAAGGGGTTGATAGAATTAGATGAACTGTAAAGGAGATATAGAAATGCACACGCGACACGCGTGCGCTAGCGAGGGGATTCTTTCTTCTCAATCTTAAATAGTTAATAATACGATCAAGCCTCGGGTTTACGTAAAACATCCGGTTACACAGTTACAAAATTACCTTGTCATTTGAACTACCGACCGCAACGTCTGAACTATCGACCGCAACTTCTGAACTAACGACCGCAACCTCTGAACTACCGACTGCAAAGCCTGAACTATCGACCACAACCTCTGAACTATCGACCGCGACGTCTGAACTATCAACCGCAACGTCTGAACTATCGACTGTGAAGTCTGAGCTGCCGACTGCAACCTCTGAACTATCGACCGCAAAACCTGAATTATCGACCGTAACCTCTGAACTATCGACTGCAACGTCTGAACTATCGGCTGCAAAGTCTGAACTATCGACCGTAAAGTCTGAACTATCGACCGCAAAGTCTGAACTATCGACCGTAAAGTCTGAACTATCGACCGCAAAGTCTGAACTATCGACCGCAAAGCCTGAACTATCGACTGCAACGTTTGAACTGTCGACTGCAAAGTCTGAACTGCCGACTGTAAAGTCTGAACTATTGACTGCAATGTCTGAACTATCGACTGTAAAGTCTGAACTGCCGACTGTATAGTCTGAACTGTCAACTGCAAAGTCTGAACTGTCAACTGCAAAGTCTGCACTGTCAACCGCAACGTCTGAACTGCCGACTGCAAGTATAAAACTGCCCCCATTTATGGATTATTTGAGCAAAAAAGATTTTGTAGATTGATATATTGTAGCTATCTTGCTTACGCTAAATGATAATTAACATATTTTACTAATCTTAACAAGAGAAGCAATTAAGTAAGCAATTCAATTTTAACAATATTCCTGGGACGAGCGGTTAAGACCCGCATCTCTATTTTCTCTGTAAAGAGTTAATTGTCGTTTAGCAGCGTCTCAGGATCTTTTTTATCAATGTTATGCTAAACGACAATTGTAAAAACCCAGACACACAGCTCCCAAATGAGGTAGCAGCTGTAACCGAATTCCGGAAACTGATTGAAGCCTATTTCGATATGGTCAGTTTATCGGATGTCAACCAACTCCTTACCGAAATGCTCAGCGCCTGTATCGGCCCCGATCCGCGTTCAGGTAAACACAAACCCATTACCATTGCCAACACGCTTTACTATGTAAACCACATCATCAAGCTGTTAACAAAAACGAAACCTCTGGCCAATGAAAGCACCTTTAAGCAATATGCCCAAAAACAAGCTTATAAATTGCAGGCCGTTGGCCATTTCGATATCGAATACCTGGCCGAACTGTTACATGATGGCTTAAGTGCCTACATTTTTCAGGAAGAGGGTTATACAGGTGCAAGCCTAAACTTTTCTGCCGAAATTACCGCAGCCTATAAAATGATTTTTGAGTGGTTTGCCGCTTGCGATGCCTGGTGTAATTCCTTCGAGCATAAAACAGGTGATGAAACGATCTATTTAGCAGCCGCACTATAAACATTCTGATTTTAACTGGCCATTAGCCTATGAAGCTATGAGGGGCAACTCCCCTCCTTTTTAAGGAGGGGTGCCCGAAGGGCGGGGTGGTTAATAGTAGTTATATCACTTAATTTCGGTCGGTGAGACACCAAATGATAGATAAAACATGGATTCGTCATCCTGAACTTGTTTCAGGATCTTTGAGATATGTTCAGAACCATTATTAACCACTACTAGCGCGAGTCTTAGTGTGTAGCCTAGAGCGCTGGCTGACTTGTGCTTTTGATAATATTTTCTACCGCTCTATGCCGTGGTGGCATGATAGTTTTTCGCAGTTGTTTGCTTTTTTAATTGTGCTCAAGAATGCTGCGCATTTTGTCGCGCCAAAGTACCCAAAGCGCTTCGTCATCCGATGGCTATCGGATCCAGCAATGAGCCTTTTGCGCAGCCACATAAGCATCAAAAAAACAGCGGCACTTCGTTTAATCAGGTGCTGTGTGTGTTTTCTTTGGTCTGATTGAGCCCTTCGGGATTTGTGTTCAATATTTTTTCTAAAAGAAAATCCGTATTTACGAACACAAAACCACTGCGTTTCAGGTTTGTTAGTGCCGTTTTACCTGAACAGCAACTGTTTTTTTGATTTCTCCGGCTCTTGGGATTGACAGCGTGCTTAGGCAAAATCCATGCTTTATTAATGTTGCTTAGCAAAATGCCTAAAATATCTTAAAAAATAAATATTATTCAACCGCTACTAGCGCGAGTCTTAGTGGCTAGCGGGCTGGCTGACTTGTGCTTTTGATGAATAATATTTAAGATACTACCGAAGCACAAGTCAGGCCAATGCTTGAGGCAATGACGCTAAGACTCGCGCTAGAATGAGGATCCGGGCGGTGGATACAAAATGACCTCAACTCTATTTTCAGGATTGGGAAGTGGAAGTTTGTCAAGCAACGTAATTCCAAACGATTGATAATTACCCTCCCCTTGAATCATCATACCTACCAGCGTGCATTTTTCATCATCAAGACGTTGGATATATGCTGATGGCTCATGTTTTTCAAATATGGTTTCGAAGTTTAAAGCTTCCTTTGCGTATTTAATACAGGTGTAATATGCTGCTTCGTCCCTCATTTTGTATTTCACATTGGTTACAACACCACCTTCTTCAGTTAAAGTAAAAGCCTCACCATGCGACTGATAAAGCGTTAAGTTTTCTAATCGTTTAAGAAAACGGAATCGATGCGTGATAAGCAGTTCACGAGCACTATTTGTAGAAATCTGATATAAATCCCAAAGCAGTTGTGGCCTAATCTTATTTTGGTTCATAGCTAAAGTTAAACAATATACCGAGATCGGTATTAACAAAAGTTTTATGGAACGGCAATCATTACTAGCCTAAGTATTAATGTACAGACTAGTGGCGTGGATAACTCGTGTTTGCTAATAATATTTAGGATACCGTTAAATCACAAGTCAGGCCAATGCATAAGCAACGAGCGCTAAGACTTGCGCTAGAACGAATAATCACATCAAAAAGTTTACATTTTAAGTAAACTTTTTATATATTTGAAATAACGATGTATGTAATCAATGAAAGCACAGGTAAAAAACATACTGTAATCGTCAGTCGAATTGATGCAGCCGAGATTGCGCAGATCAATAAAACAAAACGGTTTGCTTTCAACCGGAACAAAGAGAAGAACTTTAGTGTTTACAAACTAACGTTAGAAGATTCCGCAGAACCAATAGGCATGTTATCAATAGCACAAAGACCGGGCGATTACGCATTAGAAATCAGACTTCTCGCCTCGTCGTATGAAAATGTAGGTCCTGACAAAATTTATAGTAGGATTGCAGGTTGCCTGATTTCCTATGCCTGTAGAGAATCTTTTAAATTGGGTTATGACGGCTTTGTATGCCTTAAACCTAAAACTAAACTGGAAACCCATTATATTAAAAGATATGGATTACAGTCAACTAAACTATATCTGGTAACAGAAGGAACAAATTCGATAAAATTGATAAAGGAATATTATGAAAACTAACAAGAACAGAAAAGAAATCCAGGAGTTAGCGTTTTCAAAATTTACCGATCAGGAACTTGCAGATGCCTATATATTCCCTTCAGAAGAACTACAAAATGCTCAGGAAAAAGATGCGGAAAAGGACTTTTGGATAAATAGGAGAAAACAGTTTGAGAACAAAAGTGAGAATGAAAAAATGTACAATAGACTGCTACAGCTTAAGTTCCAGCTTGAAGACTATATCAGTAGCAACCAATATCATAAAGCATTTAACTTCGGTTATTTTCTAAATGAATACGTTAACAGACAAGATAAAAAAGACAAACAATTCGCTATCGAGGTCGATGTTACCCCTGCTGTACTCAGCCAGTATATTAATAATCACCGAAAGCCCAAAGATGAATTTGTGATCAGACTCGAATTACATTCAGGAGGCATGATTCCTGCAATCAGCTGGTTTAAAGTTTTACAAAAAGATAAGGAACATGATATCATCACCAATCAAAAATTAAGGCAGGAAGAAAGTAAACATGTAAAAAACAGACTCGAATTCGCCTATTGATTTTTAAGATAAAGGAATCAAATCTGATTTGGATCTTACTCCCTTATTAGTCATTACTAGCAGAAGTATTATTTTCTAAGCTAGCGGGAATACTAAAAAATTGCCATAATAGTTTGTAATGCTAAACTTTGATTAGAATCTATTCAAAAAAAGTAAAATTATTCCTAACCTTTCCAAATGACAATCGACGAACTAACCAGGTTAGCAGGCAGGCTGACTTATGATTTGATTAAAAATCTTTTTTTTAGATTTGTTACACTGATTATTGGGACCTGCTAATTAACCGCAATTCATTAATGAGGAGATAAGTGGTTTAATACCTAACGCTGATTTTAGGGAGAAGGCATTAATGATATTGTTACATCAATTTGATTTACCTTCTAGAAAACAATAAAAGGAAAGATTAGCAAACATTATTATCATGCGACAATACCTCTATATCCTATTTTTTATCATTTCAAGCTGCTCATCAAGCGATCCAAAAGCGATTTTTGAAGACAGAACTGGTTTATCAATTAGTGATTCTATTAGTAATGTCAAGGCTACCGATAATTACGAATTGCTGGAAGGAGAGTTCAGCATCGTGTTTAAAACAACTCAATCTCAAATTAACTCCTGGCTAAAAGGTAGTCCACCGTGGAATAACCTAAAATGGCAGAAAGGTAAAATCCCACCTGAAATAGGCGTTGCTGCTCAATTTAATTTTCCAGAAAGAGTTGGTTTAGAAACTATTGATGATGGCGAAGCTACTTATTTTGGTGATGAGAACCTAATAAAACTGCTTAATGACACTACAAATTACTACAGTTATGTGGAAGATTGTTGTGCTGCTGAAAAAGATTTGAGATTTCATGATGGAAGACTTTTGATACTTCAACCACATACCAAAATGATTTATTACGCTGTATGGGATTTCTAAGATAAAGGTCGCTAACATCCATTTAACTATAGGTCACTGTCTCACCAAACGAAATGATAACAAACAAATTAGGCACTTACTTGAAACTTAGGTGCTAAGATCTGTACCAGAATTAATATCTTATTTAACAGATACCAGGTTTAACCTTTCAGCTTACCTGACGTTACCCCAAACTTCTTTCTATAGGCGTAGAGATCTTTGGACTATCTTAATGGAATCTAATTTAAAAGATTTCTCCCCGCCTTTACGATCAGGCACTGCTGTCGAAATGACGCATCTTGTATATCCGTGTCTGTCCGTAGCTTTTTAGTTGAGTTTATAAACTCGATTTTATTCTTGTATCCGTAGAAGCTATGCTTAACGCTACGGACAGCGCGGGAGTAAAAGTGAAGCCTCCGGGCTTGCTACTGATATTGTTAAGAAACGTAAGCCACTACCTGTATTTAAGGAATAAGCAGCCTTGCTTAGAACCTACCAAGTATAATTTTAGAAATTGGCAAATTAATGGGATGGGTAATCTTAACAATTTAAGTTAAGGTTACCCATTGTTTTGTTATAGAATTTGCAACATCCAGCCAGGCAGACCAGAGCAGAGCAGCAGTTTTAGCCGGCAGCTTTTGTATTCACACCAAAATCTGGATTAGCCTTAAGCTGAAGCCGCAAAAAATAAATTCTGTGCTGCATTTTATATCTTAATTTTATAACGGAATAAAAACAAAAATTTTCTTCAACTTCTAAAATGATAAAAGAATTTTCATACAAACAATTTGGCAATATAGCGTTCAGTAAAGCATCAATGCAAAGCGATTCCCTAAACCTGATACATGAACATATCAAAATCTTGTTTATTCCTCAAAAAGCAATTATCCAGGTTGATTTTCAGGAAATAGAAATGAAAACAGATGCCTTATTATTCATTAACCCCAATGTTATTTTAAAACCCTGTGAAACTATCGGTGGTCAGCTGCTGCATTTTAACAGAGATTTTTACTGTATAGAAATTCACGACCAGGAAGTTGCCTGTGATGGTATTTTATATAATAATGTATTTGAAATACCCTTTATTAATTTAAACGCAGAGCAGTCGAATGATATTCAAAAACTGATTAAAGACATCCAGTCTGAAATGGAAAATGAAGATTCCAGCACTGAAGAAATGTTAAGAATACTCTTAAAGATGATTATTCTGAAATCAACACGAATTTGGAAACAGCAGCACCAGTTAACGGAAAAAGAACAGCATGCTGACGTACAATTTTTGAGAAAATTCAGCAAACTTGTAGAGCTGCATTATAAAACGCTACATACCGTTGCAGATTATGCAGACCTGCTTTGCGTTACGCCAAAGAATTTAAGTAAAAAAATAGGCCTGTTAAGTAAAGAAACCCCAAACGAAATTATTAAAAACCGAATTATCCTGGAGAGTAAGCGCCTCTTAGCCCATACTACAATGTCAGTGAAAGAGATTGCTTACACCCTGAACTACGAAGACGACGCTTATTTTATTCGTTTTTTCACTAAAAATACCGGCCTCTCGCCTATCACTTTCAGAAAACAGTTCTAAAAGATTCAGTTACTCCACGATTAAAAAAGCGCAATCTGCAGATTGCGCTTTTTTTGTTTAAAACACATTCAGCTACTGGTAAAACAACCAAAAACATCCAAAAAATAACATCTACTCTCTAAAAGGAGAAAAAAGTGCAATTCAAAGCGGAAACCATCCATTGTGGGGGGCGTAAAATTGGGGCAACTTTGTACTATCAAAACAACGATAACAATTAAATAATAAAGACATGAACAAATTCACAGTAAAAGACGGAACAGAAATTTATTTCAAAGATTTAGGAACAGGACAGCCAATTTTCTTTCACCATGGATGGCCACTATCTTCAGACGATTGGGATGCACAAATGATGTTTTTCCTGGAAAAAGGATTTAGGGTAATTGCCCACGACAGAAGAGGACACGGAAGATCTACCCAGACATATAAAGGCAACGACATGGACACTTACGCAGCTGACGTAGCAGAATTGGCTGAATTCCTGAATCTTAAAGATGCCATTCACATCGGCCACTCTACCGGTGGTGGTGAAGCAATAAGATACGCCGCAAAATATGGTAAAGACCGGGTTGCCAAAGTAGTTTTGATCAGTGCCATTACACCTTACATGATTGCTGATGAAAATAACCCTGAAGGCGTTCCTCTTGCAGTGTTCGACGATATCAGACATAATACACTTCACAACAGACAGCAATTCTATCAGGATTTAACCATACCATTTTACGGCTACAACAGAGAAAATGCTATCGTAAAAAAAGGAATACAAGACAATTGGTGGAGACAGGGAATGATGGGAGGCATAAAAGCACAGTACGATTGTATAAAAGTATTTTCGGAGACAGATTTTACGGAGGATCTAAAAAGCGTGGAAATGCCAGTATTGGTACTACATGGAGACGACGACCAAATTGTTCCTTACCGCACAACCGCCGTTAAAGCAGCAGGACTTTTGAAAAATGGCAAGCTGATCATTTATCCGGGTTTCTCGCACGGCATGCCAACTGTTAATGCAGAAGTCATCAATGAAGACATTTTATCTTTCATTAACGCATAAAAATACCGGGATAAAAAATGCAGTTCAAAGCGAAAGCCATCCATTGTAGTGCTTTCCGGATTACCCCAACTTTGTAATACAAAAAATAACAACAATATAATATTAGCAATCATGAAAAATTTAATTTTAGCATTCACATTCTTTACCACAATAATTTCTGGCGCAGCATTTTCACAAACCAAAAGAACTCCGGCATCATTAGGCCGGGAAGAATATATAGAAGTAGAGAAAAATGTTCGGCTCCATGTAACCGACCTTGGCGAGGGACAGCCCATCGTTCTAATCCACGGCTGGCCTTTAAGTGATGCCATGTACGAATACCAATATGCCGATTTTATACAAAAAGGATTCCGTGTAATTGGTATCACCTTGAGAGGGTTTGGACTTTCGGATAAACCTGCAGGAAAATATAATTATGATGTTTTTGCAGATGACATCAAAGTAGTTCTGGATAAACTGAACATCGAAAATGCAACTATAGGGGGCTTCTCCATGGGTGGTGCAACAGTTATCCACTATGTGGCCAAATACAATGCAGCCCACGTTTCTAAAATGGCACTGTTCGGAGCTGCTGCACCTATCTGGACAAAACGTGCAGACTTTAACTATGGTTTTTGGACAAAAAAGGATGTTGACGGACTAATTAACCTTAATAACACCAACCGCCCGGCACTATTTGATACCTTTGGTAAAATTTTTCCGGCCAATGAAAACAGCGTATCTCCAGGACTTGGTACTTGGTTAGGCACTATTCAAGCTCAGGCTTCCCCTTACGCAATGGCTGAAGGACTTAAAACTTTGCGTGATAGTGATTTGCGCGGTGATTTGAAAAAAATCACATTACCTACACTTATCCTCCATGGTAAACTAGACAAAATCTGTTCTTATGATCTTGCTGAACAAATGAAAGCGATGCTTAAAAATGCAACCTTGATACCATTCGAAAAAAGTGGCCATGCACTCTTCATTGAGGAACTGGAAAAATTTAATACCGAATTGCTGAACTTCATTAAAAAATAAGAAAAAAACCACAAGAAGGTTGCTTTAAAAAGGCAACCTTCTTTATTTTAAAATAAACCAAAATGAATAAAATTGCTTTCTTTCTGCTTTGTGTAACACTGGTTTCGTGTGGTATAAAAAAAGAAATCGTTACCGTAAACCATTCTAATTTGGCGAAACCGATAGGACCTTATAATCATTCAACACGTTATGGGAATTTGATATTTGTATCAGGTCAACTAGGTCTGGATCCGAAAACAAACAGTTTAAAGTCTGCGATTGACGAACAAACGGTACAGATTTTCGAAAACTTAAAAGCTATTCTTGAGAACAATCACTCAGATTTTAATCATATAACGAAGACAACCATTTTCATTACAGATATGAAACAGTTTGAGATCGTTAATAAAATATACGGACGTTATTTTGATAAGCATTTTCCAGCCCGGAGTACAATTGAAGTGACATCTTTACCCAGAAATGCAGCGGTAGAAATAGAATGTATTGCGGTGAAGAGAAATTGAGATATGTTTAGCTTAAATTGGCCCGAAAATAAAATCGCATTATTTTAATAACCAAATTGCTAGTTTGGAAGATTGAAATATCTATTCTTATTCTGTTTCTTAGGTTTTTATGTAACCCCTAGGGCTCAAAACAAGCCAAATGCCATTATCAATTGGAACAAAGTTAACCCTTGATTACAGGTTAGTTTTGCCTCCTCAAATGTCCGTTTTGCAAAAGAAGCGCTTTTGATAATGCAATTAATTGAGCGTCTTCTTTAAAACTAATCAGTTCTTAACTTTTGGCTTGGGCGCTAAGATTTGAATCAGATTAAGGAGTGAAAACTTGACCCCTAAAAATCTGGTTTGAAATTTACGCTCGTATTAGCGCAGATCTTAGCGTCCAGGCTAGCGGGATGGATGACTTGTGCTTTGAATGATGTAATTAATCAAGAATCTTTTTTTAACACAAGTGAGGCAAATGCTCGAGGCCACGCGCTAAGACTTTCACTAGATTGGAAATCCGCACTATATCGTATTAACGAATTCCAGTCTTAACCCCTCAGCTTACCCGGCGTTACCGCAAATTTCTTTCTAAAGGCATTGCTAAAGTGCTGTACAGATGAATAACCGAGCATAAAGGCGACTGATTTTATGGAGAGGCCTTCCAGCAGTAGCTCTTTTGCATGGTTAAGCCTGTAATCGCTCACGTAACCAAATATGCTGTTATCAAACAATCCTTTAAAACCCTGTTTCAGTTTAAATTCGTTAATGCCGCATATTTTAGCCAGTTCTGCAACCGATGGGGGCTGGTGGATATTCTGGATGAGGTAATCTCTGGCCTGATAAATGCATTCCCGATCATAATTAGAAGATAAAGCCGCTGGCTGCTTTTGGTGAATGCTCCGTTCAAAAGCTTCGGCCTGGAGTACCAGTAACTCAATACATTTCGACTCGATAAACAGATGCTTCAATCCTTCAGGATAATCACAATCAAGAATATCTCTGATGCAGTGCTGCATAGGCCATGAAATAGGCAGGTTATGGTCGCCCAGCTGCATGTAATATCCGGTATCAATATGATCTGCCAAAACCTGTAATGCTTTGGTAGAGTGTTCTGCCAGTTGCAAAAACTTTTCTTTAGCAAAATGAACCTCAAAAAAGCGATAACATTGGCCGGTATCATATTGGCCTGTCGCATCCAGCTCAGGCATGTATATAATATTTTGTTGGTTGGAATTAAAGATGTACTCTTGCTTGTTAATGCGGTTAAAAATAGTACCACTGCCAGACAGCGTAAAGCGCATCTTAATCATATCAGGTACTTCATTGGTTGGGCTAAAGTACATCTGCTGCTGTTTAAACATGATATCGCCGTACACCATGTAAATACCCGGAATATTGATCTGTATAAATTCGGCATCGCTAAAAGAAAAACTGTATTTATTCTTTTTTTTTGTAACCAATCCGTTCTGAACACGAAGATCATCAAAACTACCCCCTACGTTTTTCCAGGCACCATAATTCTTACCAACATTGATTCCCATAAGCGCAATAATCACAAAAAAAGCCGAGATAACATGCTGGGATTATCCACATTTCGGTTTTTTGTAAAAGAAAATCCTTTTTGTGTAAAAGCATGAAGCAGGTATTTTTCAATTTTGCCCGAATTGCGAAATGCACCGCAAGAGATTAATTATGATATTATGGAAGAGCAAGAAGACCCGATTACCTTAAAGCTTGATGAAAAAATTGATGTTCTCCCACCTAAAAACACGCTAATTTTTAAACTTTTACAGGATTTACCTTTAAAAAAGGAAGAAAACATATTGGAAATCGGTCCTGCAGATACCGAACACCTATCGTATCTATTGCAGAAAGCAAAAAATATCACTTACACTGGAACTTATTTCTCAGATGCTGGAATAAAAAATGTCTTTTCCGCTTATAAAACCGATGGCAACAATGTAGAGTTTGCTAAAATAACGGATAATGAACTCGATTTACAGGATAATTCCTTCGATTGGTGTTTTACAGCCAATACCATATATTTCTGGCCGGATCCTTTAAAATACTTATCTGAAAGCTACCGCGTACTAAAATCAGGCGGAAAAATGAATCTTGCCTTTGTTGAAAAAAACTTTGGGGCCCACCTACCCTGGACACAGCTCGATTTTACATTTTACGAAGTTGACGAAGTAAAAACATTTTTCAAACAATCGGGATTTGTAAATATTCAGGTAAAGGAAATGACCGAAAAGATTATTGATCAAAACGGAAAGGAGATCACCAGACCTTTTATCATCGTATCAGGCCAGAAAAAATAGTTGATCCGGTTAAATCAACTTTGCTTCCTGAAAAGAGACATATTACTATCGAAAGATGATTTCAATCGAAAAATCGTCATTGCGAGAAGGCTTTTTCAGCCGACGAAGCAATCTTTATAGCAAGAATTACCAGCACGATAGATTGCTTCGTCGTTCCTCCTCGCAATGACGACCTTTTGTTGGAGCGTTACCATTACTAGCGCAAGTCTTAGTGTATAGGCTCGCGGGCTGGGCAACTTGTCTGTGATTCGTTTTAGTTGAGTTTTAACCTCAATTTTATTCTTGTATCCGTAGGAGACGCTATGCTTAATTCTACGGACAAAACCGCAGGCCAAGGCTAAAAGCTATGGGCGCAAAGATTTGCAACAGGATGCGGACGATTTCACTCGAAGAATCGTCATCCTGAACTTGTTTCGGGATCTTATTGAGATGAATTTAAAACAACACTCATAATGACGATTAGCAGTAAAAAAGAAAAGCGGCTTACCTAAGAAATGAGTAAGCCGTTTCTACAAAATCCAAGGTTGGTGGCTCACCAACCTATCTGAACATTACGTCATGCTGTTAAATAGCGCTATAATAGTCGTTTATATATCTGCCCGGGAAAAGATCCTTCACTGCGTTCAGGATTACAAAAACAAAACCTGAACAACCATAAATAAAACATGATCATTATACGTTACTTCACCACTTTAATCTGGCCTTTCATCACCATGAAATGGCCCGGATAGGTACAAATAAAAGGATATACACCAGGTTTGTTAGGCACGGTAAAATAGATGGTATCCGATTTTCCGGGCTGTAACAATGAAGTATAAGCCAATACCTTAGCTGTTGCCGGAACAAAATCATACTTTTCACCATCAAGGCCCATTTTCAAGGCCATTTCTCCTACTGCATTACCCGATGCCGGCATGGTAAGCACAAAATTGTGCAACATATCATCCACATTTTTAAAGGTTAGTTTTACTTTAGCGCCGGCTTTTAGCGTAATATTGGTCAGGTCAAATTTCAAACCTGGTTTGGTACCCAATACAATCGTTTTATCTGGTCCTTTAGCCCAGGTTTCAGGCTGTTGCGTAACGTGTTTGGTAACATCAGTATTGCCTTTAACTGCGCCACCCGCTGCAGGCATATTGCCCATTTGGTGATGCTCCATCCCTTCCATATGGTGTGCTGCCTGTGCGTTGCCTGTGGGTTTATTTTCGGCAGTAAGCGCCAGCTTTTCTCCATCAGGGATTTTGTTCATCGTATAGTATCCGTAATTGTGCAATAAAGGGATACTGCCATTTTCACTACGCAATCCTTCCATTTTGATTTCGTGGATATAACCTTCTTTTAAACTATCCAACACCAGACATACCTTTTTATGATCAGGAGAAACCACAATGGCTTTTATGCTGCGTGCCGATTGATTAATTACCGGACTGCCGTAAATGTGGTGGTATTTATATGTAAAAGTAGAAAGTTTATAAGTGCCTGCATCGCGGGCAGTTTTTTCGTCAACCGGCATGGTAAACTCCAGTTCGAAACCATCGGGCTGCGCTTTTACTGTTTGCACCTCAAAGGGCATAATACCCGACCAGGTTAAACGCTGCAGCCCATACTCGGCTTTGCCTGTTGATGACCATCCTCTTGAAGTCATTCCCACCAGCATACTGCCATCCGATCCCCAGTTCATCCTGAGGATACCCGAAGAAAATCCCCTGCGGAATGGAAATACCACACCCTGATACACCCCTTTAACTTTTTCTAAAGATACCCTGTTGATATTACTCTGCGATTGGTCGCCCACAAAAAGCTGCCCTTTAAAAGGCCCCATATTCCCATTATCGGTATAATTAAGAATACCCGATGTGGAGTTGCCCATAATGGAATGCGGAATCCATACTGCAGGGGTTTTTAATCCAGGCACTCTTTTGGCCACCTCGAATTCAGGTTCACCGGTATCAGGAATATCCTTTTTGTGAAGCTTAACTGGTGAGCCAGGCTCATCTGACCATATTAAGCCGGCAGGATTACCTACAAAATCGCCTTCTTCTACGTGCATAATACTGCCAGAGCCTACCCAGTCGCCCTGATTTTCGGCATAAAATATCTCTCCGTCGCTATTCAGCGCCATTGCTGCAGGCGATCGGAAACCCGTTGCAAAAGGTTTCATCTTAAAATCGGGTGTAAATTTGAGCATCCAGCCGTGCCATTTAGATAAACTGGCTCCATAACCAATCCAACCCAGATTCAGCGTAACCACCATATTGCCATCTTTATCTAACATCGGACCATAAGCATATTCATGATAATTGCCCGATAATGGCCACGAATACATGGTGCGATATTCATCGGCTTCGCCATCACCATCCAGGTCGCGCAGGCGTGTAATTTCAGCGCGTTGGGTAAGGTAAATATCTCCTTTGATGTAATTTAAGCCTAAAACTTCGTGCATACCATGCGCAAACAAGCGGTATTTGGGCTGTTGGCCGTCTTTCATATACGGATTGGTAATAATCCAGACCTCACCTTTACGGGTGGCCACTGCCAGCTCATCGTTAGGTAAGAAAGTCATTCCACCCACTTCAAGTGAAATTTCTTTTGGGATGGGAACCGTTACGATGGGATAAATCTGTTTTTCTGTTTGTGGTTGTGTTTGTGCTTTTACCGTTACCAGACCAGTGCCCAGCAACAAAAGCGACAATAAGTATGTTGATTTTTTCATGTCTTGATTACCAGGTGATGGAATAGGTTAACGAATCGGTAGCTTTGGCCAGTTGTACCAGCAATTCTTTACCATTTTGGGTTTTCCTGATGAAAGCTTTTGCACCATCAGCTACTTTTATAGTATAGGCTTTGTCACCAACAACATAACTGTTATTTTTATGCGCCTCGATGTTTGCCGCTACCGCAATTCGGCAATAAAGCGGTTGCTTGCTATTTTTGATACTAATGGTACGGCTGAGTCCTGCACCGCCATCTAAAACCGCTATTTTATCGCTTACATCGGCACCGTTAGCCGTATATAAAAATGTAGGCATTTTGCTTTTATCTAAAACATAACCCTGGGTTTGCAGATCGTCAAATGCGATGGAATCTGGCCAGGCCGCGTCTTTATCTGCCAATATCGCAAGAGTCGGTGCCGCAGAAAGTGGTAAAACGGTACCCAGAGGTTTAGCCAGTTGAGGTTCTCCCCTATCTTCCCACATTTCTCTGGCATCTATAAAATCTCCACGCCATACTTCCAGCAAAGCACCCTGTTTTAAATCGTAAGCGTAGTTTACCTTTTCGGGCGTACCTACAGAAATTACATGGGTACGTTTTTTGCCTTCAAACATCAGGAAACTTCGCAATAAATATGGTTTAGTTGTTGCATTGATGATATAAGGGTTGGCGTTTTGGGCCATAGAATAAGCTGCGCAGCTGGTCAAGAGTGCCAGGCAGCACATCATTCGTTTATAGATCATAATTTTGATTTGGTTAAAGTACAACAAAACAATCGGTTGCATAACAAATATATCATTAGCAGATCAGTTTACAAAAACAATCGCCCATAAAGCATACAATTAGTTAATTTACAACCAGATAAAGTTAAATTTTAATCAGACAAACGATAGCATAATCAGGCCGTAGAATAATAAAACCTTTTGCTAAACGTATAGATTTAACCTACTGATCCGTTAGTTTTGCTTTTATGTAAGGACAAGCTCATCATTTCGCATTTAGCCGAAAAAGCAAGGTCAATTACCAGGATTGAGTTGCAGAAAGATGCGCTGCAATTTTTGAAAGTTTAATTAATGGACAATCTTAAACACCAGTTCTTTTAAGAGTTCTCCATCATCAACATTCCCGGTACTATCTAATCCTTTACTTTTTAAATCGTATTCGCGAAGTAAGCTGATTACCTGGAAAACTTTCCCTGTATTGTAATTTCTTGCTGCTACCTCATAATCTTTGATAAAAAACGGAGGCACGCCCAACGCGGATGCCGCATCGGCTTTATTGGGGATATAATGATATTTGAGGAGTTTAGTGAAATAGCCACCTAAATTGGCCAAAACCATTACAGTTGGATTGGCTTTAGGATTACTAGCAAAGTAATTGATGATTTTATTACATTTTAATACATCGCGGATGGCCAGTGCTTTCTGCAATTCGAAAACGTTATATTCTTTACTAATGCCTATGTTTTTTTGAACCAGATCGGTATTGATGGTTACTTCTTTCGAAACATTCAGCATCAGCTTTTCGATCTCGTTGGCAATTTTGGAAAGATCTGTACCTAAATACTCAGCCATTAGCGCCGATGCCTGCTGATCGATCTTATACCCCTTCTCTTTAACAAATTCTTCAATCCAGGGTACCAGTTTATAATCGCGAACCGGATCTGACTGAAAAATCAGTCCGCTTTTATTGATGGCTTTATATATTTTTTTACGCTTATCGAAATTGGCATATTTATAAGCCAGCACTAAAATGGTACTCGGTAGTGGCTTTTCAAAATAATTAAGTACAAATTCACCCTCTTTAGAGCTGTCTTCTTTGCCCCATTTTAAATCCTGCGCTTCTTTAACAATCACCACCTGGTAATCAGACATCATGGGGTAACGCTTGGCCGCACCCAAAACCGTAGCCATATCCGTATCTTTACCGTACAAAACCGTTTGATTGAAGCCTTTTTCGGCATCGTTCAGCAGCTTATCTTCAATATAATCCGTTATTTGATCGATATAGTAAGATTCTTCACCATGCAGTAAATACACAGGTTTGAACTTTCGGGCTTTGATATCTTTAATAATTTCGGCAGCAGTCATTGCCTGTAAAATTACAATTTAGGTTTAAGGATTTGGGCAAATGTTTATAAATTAAGAGATGTGAGAGGATAGATGTGAGATTTGAGACTGGATTTGAAAAGTAGATATGAGATTTGAGACATTAGATTGGAGACATTAAGCAGGAGACTGCTTTAGCATCATTCAGAATTAATTAACTTTGAGGCTTCAAATTGATAAATTGTTGTATTGTTAATTGCAAACTGACAATTGCGAGCTGCCAACTGAAAACTGCAAACCGAAAACTGCCAACTGAAATGTTCACTCCTACTCCGCTTAACCTACCACCTTATCCATTTAAAATCACCAAAAAAGATGATGTGGTTTTTATTTTCGATGAGTTGAGGAAGAAACACCTGGTGCTTACACCCGAGGAATGGGTGCGTCAGCATTTTATTCAAAGTTTGATCCTGGAAAAGAAATTTCCGCGTACGTTAATCCAGATTGAAGGTGGTTTGGTCTTAAATCAACTGCAAAAACGAAGTGATATTTTGGTTTACAATACTGCCGGCGAAAAACTGATGCTGATTGAATGTAAGGCACCAAAAGTAAAAATTACCCAATCGGTTTTTGAGCAGGCTTCGAGGTACAATTCGATCCATCAGGCCAAATGGATCGTGTTAACCAATGGTCTGCAGCATGTTTACGCCAAAATGGATCTGGAGAAAGGCAACTTTAACTTTGTAGAAGAGATGCCGGATTATTTGAAGTTGTAGTTCAAATTGTTAAAAACTGGAGAATAAAATCCGTCATTCTCCGCCTGATTGGGAATCGTAATGCCCTGGCTGGGTTCAAATGGTTTGACTTGCGACATTATAACTTTATCTTGCTTAAAGATTCCCTTTTTCAGGGGAATGACGATTCTACCTAAAAAAAATCCGTCATTCCCAGCCTGACTGGGAATCCATGCCCTGGCTGGGTTCAAATGGTTGGATCTATGACACTATAACTTTATTTCGCATTAAGATTCCCTTTTTCAAGGGAATGACGATTCTACCTAAAGAAAATCCGTCATTCTCAGCCTGTCTGGGAATCGTAATGCCCTGGCCGGGTTCAAATGGTTGGATTTACGACATTATAACTTTATCTTGCTTTAAGATTCCCTTTTTCAAGGGAATGACGATTCTACCTAAAAAAATCCGTCATTCCCAGCCTGACTGGGAATTGTAATGCTGTAGCTAAATCTGCAAATAAGATTCTTCCTGATCACGTGCTCCATGTTTTCACAGATCACTTTAAACATTCCTTTTCGTGCTTCGCGAATACAGTTGATTATGGTAAAAGTATTTTTATTATAGGGAGCGCAGGGTTAATGCAAAACACTAAATTTCTTCCCGTTTTCCGCTATACGCTTCGCTGCCTCGTACCTCGTTGCTGCAGGGTATCGCTGCAAGCGGGGCTATATGGCAAAAATAGTATTCATTTTTTAAGCCGGAGTATGCAAAAAACCTTCGTTCCTAAACCCGATTGCAATGGAAAGCCCGGAGCGTAGCGAGGACTTGTAATGGAAAGCGGGGCTGCAGACCGCCAAGAACTACTGTATGCTCATTTTCAAATACCAAACAAGAAACAAACCAGGAATACTCCACATGATGCGCTCAGCCGATTGGCAGAATTTAACTTTTCGCGTTCCCATACCTGATAAAAAAATTAAATGCTTTTACCACATCAGTTTTTGCTGTTTAAATTACATTCTTCAATACGCCGATTGTAGAATTAATAAATAAAACACCAACAGAAGAAAAAAATAAATGTACATATAACGTTTATTATGTTAAATATTTTACTTTTACTTTTAGAATCTTCCAGATATAAAACCGTATGAAATTAAATTACCCAATAAAAAGTATCTTCTCTGCATGTATGGCTTACGCTGCCATCGGAGCTGGATACACTACAACAGCGCAGGCACAAACTGCAAAAGTAATTAAAGTTAAAACAGACCAGCCTATTGCTAAAGTGCAACCTAATATGTGGGGTGTGTTTTTTGAGGATATTAACTTTGGTGCCGACGGTGGTATTTATGCCGAACTGATTAAAAACCGCTCTTTCGAATTTACAAAACCGCTGATGGGCTGGAGCATCCAGCGTAAAAATCCAAAGGAAGGAGAAATATTGGTGGTAAACCGCAAAGAGGTAAATACCGCCAACCCCAGATATTTACAGGTAAAAAAACAAACTGACGATTTTGAACTTATAAACGAAGGATTTAAAGGTATCGGCGTTAAAAAAGGATTGCGCTATGATTTTTCATTGATGTACCGCCAGTTAACTCCAGGGGTTAAACTGGTACTGATGTTAAAAGATGCGAACAATAAAATCATCGGACAAGGCACTTTGACTCCTGATCAAACAGGAAACGACTGGAAAAAACAATCAGCAAGTTTTATCGCTACTGAAACCGATCCTAAAGCTAAATTTTCCATTCTGTTTCAGGGAAATGGAAATATTGACGTGGATATGATCAGTCTTTTCCCAGGCGATACCTGGAAAAACCGTCCGCAGGGATTAAGGGCAGATATGGTGCAGTTATTGGCCGATATGAAACCTGGTTTTATCCGTTTTCCGGGCGGCTGTATTGTAGAAGGCACCGACCTGGCAAACCGTTACCAGTGGAAAAAAACCATTGGCCCGATTGAAAACAGACAGCTGATTATCAACCGCTGGAATACCGAATTTCCTTACCGTGCCGCACCAGATTATTTTCAAAGTTTTGGCTTGGGCTTTTTTGAGTATTTCCAACTGGCTGAAGATATCGGCTCAGACGCCCTGCCGATATTAAATTGCGGTATGGCCTGCCAGTTCAACTCTGCTGAAGTTGCTTCGCTTGATGAACTGGATCCTTATGTACAGGATGCTTTAGACCTGATTGAATTTGCCAATGGCGATGTAACAACCAAATGGGGCAAAATGCGTGCTGATTTAGGTCATCCAAAACCCTTTAACCTAAAAATGATGGGTGTGGGAAATGAGAACTGGGGTCCGCAGTATTTAGAAAGACTTGCAATTTTTACCAAAGCCATCAAAGCAAAATACCCTGATTTTAAAATCATTAACAGCACCGGAACGGATCCGGAAGGCGACCGGTTTAACCTGCTTAACACCACATTAAGAAATAATCATGCTGATTTTATAGATGAACATTATTACCGTCCGGCTGATTGGTTCTTAAAAAATGCAGGCCGGTATGACAATTACCCGCGCAACGGCTCGAAAGTTTTTGTGGGTGAATATGCGGTGCACGCCGATAGTAAAATTGAAGGCAGCAATAGAAATAATTGGGAAAGTGCATTGGCTTCGGCTTCGTTAATGACCGGCCTGGAACGTAATGCCGATGTGGTTCAGATGGCTTCATACGCACCACTTTTTGCGAATATCGACGCCTGGCAATGGGCGCCGGATATGATCTGGGTAGATAATTTAAAATCGTATGGCACACCAGATTATTATGTTCAGAAACAGTTTTCTACCAACAAGGGAACGGATGTGGTTTCGATTACACTTGATAATAAAAACATTATCGGACAGGATGGACTTTACGCTTCTGCCGTAACCGATCAGGTAAAAAAAGAACTCATCATTAAAATTGCCAATAACGCTAATCAACCGCAGCAGATCGATTTCGACCTTGAAGGAAAATTGAAATTAAAAAGCAAGGGCACCAATGAGGAAATAGCAAACAGCAACCTTAAACAGGTTAACTCATTCGAAAATCCTGAAGCGGTAAGTCCGAAAAAAAGCACGATTAACCTAAAAGGCAAGAAATTAAATATTTCGTTAAAACCTTATTCTTTTAACGTCATCAAAATTCCATTTACCACATAGATTTAACGAGATCAACATGAAAAAATTTGTATTATCTGCGGCTTTATTCTGTAGTTCTATTTTAGCACAAGCCCAAAACGAAACCCAGCTCACCATTAAACCTGCAGGCGACCAAGTGGTGAGCAAACACATTTATGGCCATTTTTCAGAACATCTGGGCCGTTGTATTTACGATGGATTTTGGGTAGATGAAAATTCGACTATTCCAAATAAAGGTAGAATAAGATTAGACATTGTAGAGGCATTAAAAAAGATAAAAGTTCCGAACCTGCGCTGGCCCGGTGGTTGTTTTGCTGATGAATACCACTGGAGGGATGGCATTGGCCCCAGAAACCAGCGCCCAAAAATGGTCAACACCAACTGGGGCGGCGTAACTGAAGACAATAGCTTTGGCACACACGAGTTTTTAGACCTTTGCCAGATGCTTGATTGTGAACCATATATTGCCGGAAATGTAGGCAGCGGAACCGTTGAAGAAATGGCTAAATGGGTTGAATACCTAAATTTTGACGGCGTAAGCCCCATGACAGCCATCCGCAGCCAAAATGGAAGAGAAAAACCATGGAAAGTTTCGTTTTGGGGAGTTGGAAACGAAAGCTGGGGATGTGGTGGCAACATGACGCCGGCCTATTATTCTGATTTGTACCGTAGATATGCCACCTATGCACGCAATTATCCGGGCGCTCCGTTAAAAAGAATTGCCAGTGGCGCTAATGCAGGCGATTATAACTGGACTGAAACCTGTATGAAAAATATTGGCGACCAAATGTGGGGATTAACCTTGCATTATTATACGCTTCCAACCGGAAATTGGAACGCAAAAGGGTCTGCCACTAAGTTTGATGAAGCTCAATACTTTTCGACCATGAAAAATTGCCTGCACATGGAAGAACTGGTAAGCAAACACGCTGCAATAATGGACAAATACGATCCTAAAAAGAAAGTTGCTTTGGTGGTTGATGAATGGGGAATATGGACTGATGTGGAGCCTGGAACCAATCTTGGTTTCCTGTATCAACAAAATAGTTTACGCGATGCTTTAATTGCAGGCACAACCTTAAATATCTTCAACAACCATTCTGATCGTGTTAAAATGGCTAATCTGGCACAAACTGTGAATGTACTACAGGCTTTAATCTTAACCGAGAAAGATAAAATGATCCTCACCCCTACTTATCATGTTTTTGATCTTTACAAGGTACACCAGGATGCCAAATATTTACCAATTGCTTTTACCAGCCCCGATTATGTAGTAGGAGACCAAAAAATACCAGCGCTGAATGTTTCTGCTTCGCAGGATGCCAGCGGTGCGATCCATATTTCGTTGGTTAATTTAGATCCAAATAAAAAAATTGCAATCAGTACGGTTTTAGATGGTTTGAAATGGAACTCGGTTACCGGGCAGATTTTAACCTCTGCTAAACTTACTGACGTAAACACTTTTAACGATTTGAACAAAGTACACAATGCTAAATTTACAGGCGCCAAAAAATCGGGTAATTCATTAAAAGTAGAGTTACCGGCACAATCTGTTGTGGTTCTGGAATTGAAATAATTTATAGGAGAGATCAAATTTTCCGCCTGAAGTGAAGTTTTTGATCGGCTTGCGATCGTTGTTAAATAAATTAAAAATCATGAAAAAACTAGGATGCCTTTTTGTATGGTTGTTATCAGCATGTTTAAATGCCGAGGCGCAATCTGCAAAAGGGCCATACCTTTTTGCTTATTTTAAAGATAATGGCCAGGATGGCTTGCACCTTGCTTATAGTAACGATGCCTACAAATGGACGGCACTGAAGAATGATCAATCATTCTTAACCCCAACAGTAAGCCAAGATAAGCTGATGAGAGATCCTTGTATTATACGAGGCGCCGATGGCCTATTCCATATGGTGTGGACGGTGAGCTGGAACGACAAAGGCATTGGTTATGCCAGTTCGAAAGACCTCATTAGCTGGAGCGAACAACAGTTTATACCTGTGATGCGTAAAGAAGATGGGGCCAGAAATACCTGGGCTCCTGAAATCACCTACGATAGCGCGACCAAAACCTATATGATTTATTGGGCTACAACCATTAAAAATAAGTTTAATGAAACGGCCTCTACGGAGGAAAACGGATATAACCACAGAATTTATTACGTTACGACAAAAGATTTCAAAACTTATTCGGAAACCAGGTTGCTTTACGATCCGGGATTTAACGTAATTGATGCCACGATTGTAAAAGATGGTAAAAGGTTTATCATGTTTTTAAAAGACGAAACCCGTCAACCTGTCCAAAAAAACATTAAAATAGCGTATGCCGATCAGTTGACCGGTCCGTATAGCCAAGCAGAAAATCCAATTACCGGAAATTACTGGGCTGAAGGCCCAACCACCTTAAAAATCGGCAATAAGTGGTTGGTGTATTTCGATAAGTACGTCGACCATAAATATGGGGCAATAGAATCTGCAGATTTAAAAAACTGGACTGATGTTTCAGACCAGATCTTCCTGCCAAAAGGCTTAAGGCATGGCACCATATTAACCATTAAAGAAAAAGAACTGGAAGTCTTATTAAGGCAATAAATAAGGCTAAAGCAGTATAAAATTTCTCCAACAAGATCCTGAACCATGTTCAGGAGGACGATTGCATTTAAATAGCGCTAGTGAGCTGCGAGGACACAAACCACTGAATAGTACATACCATTTAAATCAACATTCCATGGTCTGTGTCCGCACAGACCATTAAGATAAATCTCCATCAAGCACCATGCTGAACTTATTTTACGGTGCAGCTTTCTGATTAGCTACGACAGAAGATTTTATCGTTGGTGCAATTCGCTTCAAAAACCTTCCTCATAGATCCTGAAAAAAGTTACCATTCACTGAATTTAAAAGAAAAACCATTATTGCAATTACGATCATTGGAGTTAATTTATTTCTTTAAATCCTGTCACTCATATTTATTTTATATAACAAATTAGTGCTCAGGATGAACAATCGCATTTGAAAATGTCAGTGGTCTGTGAGGATACAGAACATGGAACAAGAATGTCGTACTCTCGACCGGAGCAATGCGAAGTGGAGAGGTCTTTGGATCAGATTATAAGAATTAGATTTAATCCGTGGTCTGTGAGGGCACAGACCACGGGAGTGAAAATTTACTTCACCAACCTTACTTCATAAATATTGGCAATCGCTGATCCATGATCGGCAACAAATTTCACTTCCAAGTCTGCTTTCAATAGCGCTTTTGGAATCTGATATTGCTGGGTGTAAAAAACAGTTCCCTTGCTTCCATCTAACTTCACATTTTCAATTTTAACTCCATTGATCAGGATAGCGAAGCTTTTATCCTTTTCTTTTCCAAAATAAGTTAAACTCAGCTTATTTCCAGATAAATCTTTGTTTTTAAGCATATAACTAAACCATGCTTTCCCATTTCTAAAATGCCTTTCCTGGTAGGTTCCGTTATCCGTTTGTTCACCTTTAAAATTATGATCAGATTCTGGTTGTTGTTCACCAGGATTAACCAGATCAACTGTTTGCTGTTCAATCTTCATCTTTTCTTCTTCGGCCAGTTTAATCGCCTTTGCACGTTCCGGCAAAGCCTGTTCACTGCTGTAAGGAAAGTAAACTACATAACGCTTTTCGGCAAGGGTGTAAAAAGGAACCAATTTTAAGGATTTGTATCTGGGCTGATAGACCGCATTACGGGCACTAAAGGTTAAAGTTTTTTTATCGGTCAGCGTAATTTCATCGGCAAGCGTATTTTTCGGCCCGGTAACCAGGGGCGCATCACTAATCGGGAATAAAGCACCAGAAGCAATATGCCCCATCCTACTGCCATCAGCCGTTAAATTAGGTTGATTCAAAGTATCCATCTCTGCAGCAAGTACAATTGGTCCACGCAGAAAGGCAACCCAATCAGAGCCATCAGGCATAAATTCTGTTGAGGTATGCATCGGCAAGGCTAGATCAACTACATCGCCCGTACTCCAGGTGCGATCGATACTGGCATAACCATTTGCTTCACTTTTAGCCATTACCTTTTTTCCGTTTACCATTACAACCAATTTTCCTTTTCCTACCCAGGAAGGCTGCCGGAAATGTAAGGCAAAACGCTGTTTTTGCTTTAGCTGAAGTTTGATCGTTGTTTTCTCTGCATCTGGAAAAAGCGTTTGCTGTGTAAGCTGAATACCTTTTTCTTTCCAGTTTAGGGTTGAAGGGATAAAAAGATTCACAAATACATCATTCGCACGGTGTGCATAAATCAGTTCCCCATATTTGCCATGGTTTTCCAATCCCGAACCTACACAGCACCAGAAACTTTCCTGCGGATTCGAATAGGTACGGTAATGCCCCGGACGCATCGGCGTAAAATATACAAAACCACCTTCTGCCCTTTGCGAAGAAAGGATATGATTATAAAGCGTACGTTCGTAATAATCAAGATAAGTATTTGAAGGATCGGCCAAAAACAACTGTTTGGTCAGCTTCAACATGTTGTAAGAATTGCAGGTTTCGGGTCCTTCACGCGATTCTGTCATTGAAGAAAAGTCATTTGCAGGATGAAAATGCTCTCGAACGCTATTTCCTCCGATGGCTACTGTTCTGTGATCGACTACTGTTTTCCAAAAGAAAGCAGCGGCATCAGCCCAGGCCGGATTTTTATCCAACAGCGCAATCTGCTCAAAACCAATCACTTTCGGAATCTGTGTATTAGCATGTAAGCCATTTAAAGCATCCGTATTTTTTAATAGTGGATTGAGAAGAGATTGATCTGAAAACCTTTTGGCCAATTGAAGATACTTTTTATCGCCTGTTATTGCATAAACATGGGCAAAAACTTCATTTAATCCACCATGTTCGCTCTTTAATAATTCCTGTACCTGTTGATCGGACAAATTGGAAACCAGATCTACGCACCAATCTGTTAATTTGATGAGCATTTGCTTCGCTTTTGCATTGCCGGCAACTGCATAGGCATCGTACAGGCCTGCATAAATTTTATGAATATTGTACAACGGTACCCATTTTCCATTGAGCGAAAAACTGGATGATCTGATGTTACCGGCTTTAATCTCTTTCCAGATTTCCTTACCTCCGGGGATTCCGGCAAGATAACCATCACCATTTTGATGCTGGCATTTGTCCAACTCGGTAATCATATAATCTATCCGCTCCTTCACCTTTGCATCGCCGGTAGCAGCATACATCAACGAAAGGGCCGATAGGTAATGTCCGCCGATATGCCCGTCTAAACCTGTGTTTTCCCAGTTACCATAGGATTCAGCTTTAGGTTTTAACCCTGCTTCTCTTAAATAGGGTGCCAAAAGCCGATCTGCATCCAGCGATAGCATATACTTTTTATCAGTTTCCTGTGCCTGTTTAAAAGGCCCATCAAGCAGGCGGACTTCCGTTAAACTAAATGGCTGCAAGACAGTTTGCCCAAAAACAGTTCCGCATAAAGCGGATAACAAAACGGCGGTAATTATTTTTTTCATTTTTAAAAACTTCTTCATAACAAAGATGATTGATCGTAGTGGGTAAAGTTTTGGTAGACCGTTAATAACCTTTGGCGATAAAATAATCTGTTTTACGTGCCTTCTATTGATGATTAAACCCAGGATAAAAAACGGCCTGGTATAATTTGATTGCTCATAAAATTAAAGGTTTAGTAAACCATTGGCTAGCGGATTATACCGTCCAAAAGCAGTATTTATAAAATTTGGTTAAAATAAACGTCTTAAAGACATTTATAAAACGAAGATATAAAAAAGAATTGCCAATTAGGTTATGATTGAAACAAATCATTTAGCGCCAGGGGATTTTTTATCAATTTCAGGAACATTAAAAAGAATGTTTGAATGCCTGCCAACAGATTACCCCAGTGCATTTTATTCATTTTTTATTTTTCCATAAAAAAACCGTTACATTCCATAACTTAATAAGGAATTTTAAAATCAAACACTTTGCATCCAATACTCATCAGAAATAATGTAAAAATACTTGGCGAAGGCAGCCAGGTACTTCTGTTTGCTCATGGCTTCGGCTGTGCGCAAAATTCATGGAAATATATTACAGATGCTTTCCTGGAAAATTACAAAGTGATCTTATTTGATTACGTAGGCTCTGGTGATTCGGACCTTAGCCAATACAACCAAAAAAAATATGCTACATTAGAAGGATATGCCTGTGATATAATTGACATCATACAGGCACTTGACCTCAAGAATATTATATTTATTGGACATTCGGTTAGCAGCATGATTGGCATGATTGCCGCCCTGCAGCTTCCGGATGTATTTAAAAAACTGGTTTTTATCGGTCCATCACCAAGATATTTAAACGATGGTGATTATATCGGCGGATTTAACACCGGAGATATAGAAACCATCTTTACCCACATCGCCCAGGATTATATAGCCTGGAGTAAACAATTGGCGCCACGAGTGATGGACAGCCTTTGTAAACCTGAACTATGTGATTTTTTACAGGAATGTTTTGAAGCCACCGAGCCAAGTGTGGCCCTTGCTTTTGCAATGGCGACCTTTAAAGCCGATTACAGAGACCAATTGAAAAACCTCGAAGTACCAAGCCTAACGCTGCAATGTACAGATGATGAAATAACCCCAATATCAGTTGGAGAATACATTCACGAAAATACGCCTGACAATTTCCTGGTTGTAATGAAAGCTACCGGGCATTTCCCACACATCAGTGCGCCCGACGAAACCATCAGGGAAATCAAAGACTTTATCGAAAATGCCGGTTCGAAATCAGCATCAGATCACCTCTATACTTCAGGAGATTTTGCACACCAATAACCTATTTTTAGCTTAAAATGTAAACATTGAGCACAAAAATGCTTTTTCAACCGCCAATCGGCATGAAACAGCACTGACCGCGTGACAATATTTTATTTCATGAAAAGTAAAGGAAAAATTGAATGTTAAGTTGATAACCATTAAAAACGCGACATGTTATTTATGACTAACAAAGCCATAAAATAACCAAAAAAGCAGATAATTTTGAAAAAAACTTATTTATGATATATATTAAGCGGTACAACCTGTGAAAGAAAGCTAAGACATGAAAAACGCATCCGTTATTGCATCACCTATTGGCCAGATTACCATTCTTGCCGATGATGAGTTTGTACACGCCGTAACTTTTGCTGAAACAGATATTACAGGACTTACTGAAAATCCGCTCACACTAATAGTTGCTCAACAATTAGGTGATTATTTTAATGGCAGGTTACAGCAATTCAATTTTCCGATTAAACAAAATGGCACCGAATTTCAGCAAGAGGTTTGGCGGAATTTATTAACCATACCTTTTGGCGAAACCATTTCGTATGCTAAATTTTCTGCCCACCATCCATTAGCGATAAGGGCTATTGCTGCCGCAAACGGAAAAAACAATATCGCTGTTGTTGTGCCTTGCCATAGGGTTATTGGCAGTAATGGCAAGCTGGTGGGTTATGCCGGCGGTTTATGGCGTAAACAATGGTTACTGCAGCACGAACGCGAAATTGCCCGGAGAGGACAGACTGAATTAAAATTTTAATCCATATTTTTGAAGATGAATAGAGATCAAGCCGTAACACCAAAAAATTACCTTAAAGCGATCCGTTTAATCAATATTGAAGGCGACAAATGTGCTTTCGAAATTGGCAAAGTCCCTATCCGCCAGCACATCAATGCCAATTACTTTTTCGCCCAAACAGATGTATCTAGTTTAGAGCGAATCCCCCATCCTGCCCCGCGCCGTCAATATGTAATTACTTTAAAAGGGAAACTCCGTTTCACCGTGAGCAATGGTGAAACCTTTATCATTGAGCCGGGGATTATACTCATTGCCAATGATATCGCCGGAGAAGGGCATACCTGGGAAGTTGTGGATGGCGATGAATGGGAAAGAATTTATATTCCGCTGGATGAAGGCAGCGATGATTACTTTGTAGCTGATTAAGACCTTAAACCAGTATGAGGTCTGTTTCGTAAATCATATTAAAAACCTTTGATATGATGAAAACAATCTGCTCCATACTCTTTATTCTTTTCGCCCTTTTACCTATAGAAAAAAATGTCCCTATAGCCAAATTAGACTTAAAAAAATATGCAGGAACATGGTATTCATTAAATTCTATCCCTACGATTTTTGATAAAGGCAGCAGGGAGACTACTACAAATTATACCTTAAATCAAAATGGCTATTATAACGTTGTAACCACTTACAAAAAGCCTGGGGATGAAAAGGTTTATTCCAGAACATCGAAGATGTTCCCATCAGAAAACGGTAGTAAAGGAGCATTACAGGTGCAATTTATCTGGCCGATCAAGGTAGACTATTGGATTATCGAGCTTGCAGCTGATTATTACTATGTGGTAGTAGGTCATCCCGATCATCGATTTTTATTCATCATGAGCCGTAATCCGGAAATGCCGAAGAAAACCCATGATGAAATTGTGGCCAGGTGCAAAGCTAAAGGATACGATGTAGCTAAATTAACATCGCAATTGCATTAAAAACCTAAGCTGTTATTTTTTCTCCACGTTTAACACTAAAAAGCATCAATATAACGCCTACCAATAATACAATCCATCCCCACTGGAAATGGACCACTTTGCCGATCAGTTTATTCGCAAAACCATATTTAGTATAGTTATGAGCGGTAAAATAAACAGCAATAACAGCTAAAATATACCAGATAGCCATGATGAAACTCAAAAACCGGAATGCCCCAACTTTTCTGATAAAAAGGAATAACACCGAAATAGCGATGATGGCATATGTGATCAAAAATAAACGTGCATCAGATTGATATAAGTTCCAATTACCCTTGATTGGCACTTTCAACATTGGGCAGAAACCGGCAATAACGCATAACAAAATGCCTAACCAAGCCATGAATTTATTTAATACTAACATAGTTTTAAGATGCTTAATTTAATTTTAATAATTGAAAGGTTTACGAAATAAGGCAATGATTGATCACTAACTTGCATGGCAATTTTTTAATGACCAATGACCAATGACCAATGACCAATGACCAATGACCAATAAACCAATCACCAATAAACCAATGCCCAATAAACCAATGACCAATAACCAGCCTACTGTCCTTCAATAATACCCATCTTATCAGCAAAGTGGGCGCAATAGTCGCGCAAGTCTTCTACAATCAGCGTTTCGCCTGTTGCCTTCAAAAAACTATCGCCCATGGTTTGCAGGGTTTCATAAAAAAAACGCTTCATTTCATCTACAGGCATGTCTTTTGTCCAAAGATCTATTTTTAATGTATTTTTATAATTATGATCCCAAACGGATAAAAACAAAGCCTTTGCAGGCACTTTATCAGCATTTCCTGAATCTGTACTTTCCCAAAGTATGTTCTCCGGATTGTTACCTTCATCTAACTCAACGGTTAGTTTTATTTCTGCTTTTTTCATATTTTCAAAATGGGTTTCACCGATAAACGGAATACACCAATTTACCGGTATTTTATTCGGGGCAAAGATGATGATTTTACCAAATACTTTGATTTGATATTATAATAGTTTTTGTAATATTAACATCAATATTGCCGCAATAACGATGAATAACAGTTCTACCATCCAGATCCGCTTAATATCTTTTAAAGTAAAGCGAAAGATAAGATCTGTTACGAAAGTAACCAAAACCAGGCAACCCAGAATAAGCAAATAAAAGCCACTGAAGTTAATCTGCCCTGGTGCCGTACTTTTTTTAGAAAAAAGACCAGTAACCATTAAACCTAAGCCAATTGCACCAACAATGTTTAATGGCGTAACGCGAAGTTTAATCATTACTTTTTCTTATCAAAACGTTTACCCTTTTTAAAACTTTTAACTGCCTTACCCGCCTTTGCCTTAGCTTTATCCCTGGCCTTCTGTTCTATGGCTTTTGCGTTTTTCTTTTCATGGAAGGCTCCCTTAAAGTCAGGATCTTCCTTGCGTTTCTGCAGATCAATCTCTTTTGCGATCTGCTGGCGCTCGTCATAGGAGGTTTCCTCTATAAAAACCCCCTGCGGGATGGCTGCAACCGGGATGGACTGACGGATGAGCTTTTCAATTTTACGTACGTAGTATTTTTCGCCTTCAGTAGCAAAAGTTATGGCGTCGCCCTTGGCAAAAGCCCTGCCGGTACGGCCAATACGGTGTACATAATCCTCAATGATAATGGGTACATCAAAATTGATCACATGACTTACATCACTTACATCAATCCCCCTACTGGCTACATCTGTGGCGACCAGAAACCTTACATTTCCTTCTTTAAAGCTATTGATGGAATTGATTCTGGTATTTTGACCTTTATTGGCGTGGATTACACGAACATGATCAGCACCATATTTACGTTCAATAAAACTAAAAATATTATCGGCAACTGTTTTGGTTTTACAGAAAATGATTAAACGTGTAAATGCCTCATCATTCTTCAGTAAATGTTGCAATAAATTCAATTTCGTTTTAAAATTCGGAACATCATACAGGGTTTGGCTTACATTAGCTGCAGGAGTTGCCTGTTGTGCCGTTTCGACAACAGTTGGATTTTTCAGGAAATCGCCGGCAATTTTTTGAACCAAATCGCTCATGGTTGCCGAAAACAGTAAATTTTGGCGCTTTCGCGGTACAATTTCCAAAATGCGATGTATAGAGCCAATAAAACCCATGTCCATCATTTTATCGGCCTCATCCAGCACCAGAAATTTTAAGCTTTGCGTGTTGATATCGCCGGCCAGGTATAACTCGAGGAAACGGCCGGGTGTAGCGATCAGAATATCGACACCTTTTGCCAATTGTTCTTTTTGTGTTTTAGGGCCAATACCACCAAAAATTACTAATGAACGCAGATCGGTATAAGTAGAAAACAGTTTTACCTGTTCTTCAATCTGCATAGCCAGTTCGCGTGTTGGCGATAGGATCAAAGCACGTATATTTACGCCCTGCGCATATTTAAGCTGCATTAAAATCGGCAGTACGAACGCAGCAGTTTTTCCGGTTCCGGTTTCGGCAATACCAAAAATATCCTGACCGGACAATATGGGTGCAATTGCTTTTTCCTGTATCGGCGTTGCAACGGTGTAACCCGCATCGGCCACAGCATTTAAAATTTGCCTGTTTAACTTAAATTCTTCGAACGGTTTCGCCATAGCGTACAAAGATAGTGATTAAGGTTGAGGGTTTGAAGGTGTAAGGCAGAAGGTTTAAATCAAACCTGACTGAAAGCGCAGATCTAAAGGATACGGAGGTTAATTTATTAACCGTGTTGACATATAAACCCGTCCTAATTTCTCAAATCTCCTATCTAACTTCTCAAATCTATTTTTACCTTTGAAACCATGAATACTTACCTGATAAAAGCTGCCACCATTGTAAATGAAGGACAAAAAATTGTAGCCGATGTTTTAATTAAAGATGGATTGATCGATAAAATCGGACAGAATCTTGCTGCGCCCGGTGCACAGGAAATTAATGCCGAAGGTCAGTATCTTTTACCAGGTATGATTGATGACCAGGTGCATTTCCGCGAGCCTGGACTTACGCACAAAGCCGATATTTTTACCGAAAGCATGGCTGCTGTTGCCGGAGGGATTACTTCTTTTATGGAGATGCCCAACACCGTACCCAATACCTTAACGCAGGAATTGCTTGCAGATAAATATGACATTGCCGCGCAAACTTCTCTGGCCAATTATTCTTTTTACATGGGCGCCAGTAACGATAATATTGAGGAGGTTTTAAAAACCGATCCGAAAAATGTTTGCGGAATTAAGGTTTTCATGGGTTCATCTACCGGGAATATGCTGGTTGATAATGAAAAAACATTAGAAAACATCTTTAGCAAAGCACCGATATTGGTGGCAACACACTGTGAGGATGAGGAAACTATCCGTCATAACCTAGCGGAGTATAAAGCCAATTACGGTGATGACTTAACCATTGAGATGCACCCGTTGATCCGTAGTGCAGAAGCCTGCTATAAATCGTCTTCGCTGGCCGTAGAGCTGGCTAAACGCTACCAAACACGTTTACACATCCTTCATATTTCGACCGCTAAAGAAATTTCGTTATTCGACAATACCATTCCATTAAAAGATAAAAAAATTACCGCCGAAGCCTGCATACACCACCTTTGGTTTAATGATAAAGATTATGCTTCAAAAGGAAATTTCATCAAATGGAATCCTGCAGTAAAAAACGAAGATGATCAAAAAGGGGTTTTAGCTGGTGTTTTGAATGATCACATCGATGTTATTGCTACTGATCATGCTCCGCACACCTTGGCTGAGAAGCAACAGGCTTATGCGCAGGCCCCTTCGGGTGGCCCGTTGGTACAACATGCTTTACCGGCTTTATTGGAAATGCATTTACAGGGTAAGATATCTTTAGAAAAAATTGTCGAAAAAACGGCGCACAGCCTGGCCATCTGCTTTGATATCGAAAAGCGGGGCTTTATCCGTGAAGGTTACTGGGCTGATTTGGTGCTGGTTGACCTGAATGATCCCTGGAAAGTAACCAAACTGAATAATTTCTACAAATGCGGCTGGAGTCCTTTTGATGGCGATACTTTTAAAGCCAGTATTACGCACACTTTTGTATCTGGTAACCTCGCTTATGTTAAAGGGAAATTTACTACCGACCAGATTGGCAAACGTTTAACATTTACCAGATAGATTTGTTATATTTGTTTAGATTAACAAATTTGCAATGACGGATGCACAGTTATTTTCTGAAATTTCAGCCCTTCCTGCTAACATGAAGCAGGAGGTGATAAACTTTGTTGCGAGCTTAAAAGGCAAGAATAAAAAAAATAATTCGATAGCTATTGCTGAGGAACCTACTGTAAAATATGGCATAAAATTTTCAGATTTACTTCTAAATGGACCTGTTTTTTCTGATGCGCAAATTCAAAAGATCGAAGAAACAAGAAAATCATTAAATGAATGGCGAACCAAGTAATAATGGTTGATACATCTATTTTAATTGACTATTTCAGAAAAAAGGATAAATCAAAAACAAGATTATATGTTTTGTCTCAGCAATCAATAATCTTATGCATTTCTAGCATAACTGAATTCGAAATTTACACAGGTGCAAAAGGTGAGCAAATAAATTTCTGGAAAGCCATGCTATCAAACTTTATTGTATTCCCATTCAATAGCGAAACCGCTTTGGTGGCTGTAGAAATACAAAACAAACTCAAAAGACATCGCAAAAGTATTGATAAAGCCGACCTGTTTATTGCAGCTACCGCTATTGCCCATGATGTACATTTCGATACGCTTAACCATAAGCATTTTGAAAATATTGAAGACTTAAAGATGACTAAGAGTGGGACCACTAACTAAAGAAGTCTTAATTTACTTCCCCCATAAGACCGTTTCAGCAAGTAATGACTAAATCTATAATTATTAAATCAACGGTACTTCTGGGTTTAGCTGTCCTGATTTACGTTTCTGGCTTCTTCCCTATCCTTGTCCAAAAATATTATTCAACAGGTTTTTATCCTTACATTTCTTCAGCTTTAAGGTTTATATCAGGTATTTTCCCTTTTGCTACCGGCGACCTAATTTATATTTTACTTATTGGCTTTATACTGTATAAAATTATTAGATTTTACAAAAGGCGTCAATCCTTAAAAAGACAGGATATAATTATTATTTCCTTACAGATTTCAAACTTTTGTTTAATACTCTATATCGTTTTCAAAATAGTTTGGGGTTTAAACTATAGCCGGCCAAGCATAAGCGAAGAATTGGGAATTGACAACGAAAAGTATAATGCTAAAGAACTGGTCGTTCTGGGCAATTATTTCGTTGATAAAACCAACAGCTTAAAATTGATGCAAGTTCAAGTGCCTGCTTACACAATTAATGAGCTCGAATCTAAATCTGCAGCAGCGTATTCACTTATGGCGAAAAGAAACGAGGTATTCAGGTATAATAATCCTTGTTTAAAGGCCGTTTTAAATTCATGGATAATCAGTAAAATTGGCATTGAGGGTTATTATGCCCCCCTTTCAGGTGAAGCCAATATGAATATGAATTTGCCTGATTTTGTTAAACCTTACGTTTCCTGCCATGAAATTGCCCACCAGCTTGGTATTGCTTACGAAGATGAAGCTAACCTTCTTGGTTACCTAACAGCAAGTAACAGTCCTGATTTGAATTACCAGTATTCAGCCAATTATGAAATGCTCAGGTATATTCTTTTCGAAATCAGAATGAAATCGCGAGATGACTACAAAATATTACATGATAGGCTCTTGCCGCAGGTTTTAGCCGATTTTAAGACAGAAAAAGAATTCTGGCGCAAATACAACGGTGATATGTTCGGTTATATGGACGCCGCTTTCGATCGTTTCTTAAAATTGAATAACCAGCAGAAAGGCATTGATAGCTATCAGGATATTGTGATCTGGCTGTGGAATATTTATAAGTCAGAAAGTCTGAGGTCCGAAAGTCGGAAGACTGAGCGATAAAAGGCATTCATTTTTATTTATAAAACTCAGTTAGCGGTTATAAATAACAGTTATCTTTTTAATATAGCCCACTATAAAACTGAAAATGAGTAGTTAACATTAAGCATAGCCAATTGAAAATTGTTTAACTACCAACTGAAAACTGATCTAGCCGTGTATCGCCTCCTTTGTACCAAAACTCTGAATCAGTTCGCCTTCAAAATCAAGCCACTCTTTCCAGCGTTTATCCACATCCACATCAGTACTATATTTACGGGCAAAGTTTAGGAATGTGGTGTAATGGCCTGCTTCCGAAACCATCAATTCATGGTAAAATTTGGCCAGTTCTTTATCCTGAATGTTTAAAGAAAGTACCCGGAAACGTTCGCAACTTCGGGCTTCAATCATGGCCGCAAACAAAAGCCTGTCGATAAAAGCCTGGTTACGGCTGCCGTCTTTTTTACTGAATTTCACCAGTCTGCCTACATAATCATCTTTACGTTCGCGGCTTAACGTATAGCCACGTTCTTTAATGATATTGATCACCATCTGAAAGTGCTGCATTTCTTCAATGGCAATAGCCGTTAACTCATCAACAAGATCCTGATGTTCAGAATTTTGTGTAATTAATGTAATGGCATTACTCGCGGCTTTTTGTTCGCACCAGGCATGGTCAGATAAAATTTCTTCTAAATTCGATTCCGCAATATTTGCCCAACGCGGGTCTGTCAATAATTTTAATCCTAACATCCGATGCTTTGTAATTGAGCTGCAAAATTAGAAATAATCGGCACGGTTTTAAAATTGTGAGCTAAAAACCATTTATTTTGCAGAAAATTAAATCATGACCACAAAGAAATTATTAATTATTGGAATGGTTTGGCCCGAACCCGGATCGTCGGCAGCAGGTACAAGAATGGTCCAATTGGTTGATTTATTTCTGGCCAATGGCTATCAGGTCACTTTTGCTTCGGCAGCATCAAAAAGCGAATTCAGTTATGATTTTAGCCATACAACAGTTGCTGAACAGGAAATTAAGTTAAACGACGAAAGCTTCAATACTGTTTTAAAAGCGCTTAACCCTGATATTGTGCTGTTCGATCGTTTTATGATTGAAGAACAATACGGCTGGCGCGTACAGCAGGAATGCCCGGGTGCCTTGCGCATTTTAGATACCGAAGACCTTCATTTTTTACGGCAGGCCCGACAACAAAGCACCAAAAAGCAGGAAGTAATAAACCTGTTTTCAGATATTGCCAAACGCGAAATTGCAGCCATCCTCCGCTGTGATCTGTCTTTGATTATTTCGGAAGCGGAGATAAAGCTACTCCAGGAAAAGTTTAAAATTGATCCGGGCTTACTGTATTATCTGCCTTTTTTGGAGCAGCAAATTACTGCAGACATGCCCCGAAAATGGATTCCATTTGTAGACAGGGCCAATTTTGTTTTCATTGGAAATTTTCTACATGAGCCCAACTGGCACACCGTGCAAACCTTAAAAACCAAAGTATGGCCTTTGCTTCGGAAAAAACTGCCCGAAGCCAGCTTGAACATTTACGGAGCCTATCCTACACAAAAGGTATGGCAGCTCGAAAATAAAGCAGAACGTTTTTTAATTAGAGGTAGAGCCGCAAATGCACGGGAAACTATTGCCAAACACAAAATTTTACTTGCCCCAATCCAGTTTGGAGCAGGTGTTAAAGGCAAATTTATTGATGCCATGTTAACCGGTACGCCATCGGTAACCACAACTATTGGCGCCGAAGCCATGAAAGGTAGCCTGGCCTGGAATGGCTTTATTGAAGATGATTTGACTCGATTTGTCGAGAAAGCGGCTCAACTGTACCAGCGCCAATCCGAATGGCAGTCTGCACAAAAACAGGGCATCCAAATTATCAACCAACGTTATGCCTCCACTGCTTTTACGGATGCTTTTCTATTTAAAATAACCGAACTTTTATTGTCCTTAACGAAACACCGCCAAAACAACTTCATTGGCCAGATTTTAAACCACCATACCCTTCAAAGTACAAAGTACATGAGCCTTTGGATTGAAGAGAAAAATAAATAAGTTGGAAGTCTGGAAGTCGGAGGTCCAATGATATAGGAGCTGAAAATATTGACATTTTAAATCCTTTTATGTTCTTAAATGGTAAACACAGCTAGGTCCGGAAGTTCAAGGTCAGAGGTCTATGGATGTAAGGTATAAAACTTCAATTCACAACTGAAAACTCCGAACTCCCAACCAATAACACGCCTGGCCTTCCGACTTCGTCTCCAAACTCCCGACTAAAAAACTATTGACTTTTAAAAAACATTCAGGTTCTGAAAGCTAGGAACAATATTGTAAATTTGCGGCTATGGCAAAAATATCGATTAACCTTGCTACAGGTTCGTTTCAAAAGGAAGAAATTATCGTCGGAATAGATTTAGGTACCACCAACAGTTTGGTTGCGTTTATTAACCCTGATAAAAATCCTCAGGTGATTAACGATTCGGGCAAGGGCGTATTGGTGCCATCAGTAGTTTATTTCAATAATCAGAACGAAGCCGTTGTAGGTAACGAGGCAAAGGAATTTTTAACCACTGACCCTTCTAACACCATATTTTCTGTTAAAAGACTACTAGGACGTTCGTATAAAGATGTAGCCGATCACGCCGCTACTTTTTCTTACAAAATTATTGATGATGATACCGATGCATTGGTAAAAATTCAGGCCGGAAACCGTTTCTATACCCCGATTGAGTTATCTGCAGAAATATTAAAAGAGTTAAAAGCCAGAGCCGAACATGCACTAAAAACACCAGTGAACAGGGCTGTAATCACTGTTCCGGCTTATTTTAACGATAGCCAGCGCCAGGCCACCCGCGATGCCGGAAAACTGGCAGGTTTAGATGTGATGCGCATTGTTAACGAACCCACTGCGGCCAGCTTGGCTTATGGAATTGGTTTAGACCCTACACAGCAGAAAACCATTGCCGTTTACGATTTAGGAGGAGGTACTTTTGATGTTTCCATCCTACAGATTCAAAACGGTATTTTTGAAGTGTTGGCTACCAACGGAAATACCTATTTGGGCGGCGATGATTTTGACCGGGCCATTTTAGATTACTGGATCGCTCAGAATAAACTTGATGTAACGGCGCTGGCTCAGAATAATATTTTGATGCAAACGCTACGGCTACAGGCCGAGGCAGCAAAAAAAGCATTATCAAGCCAAAATTTATATAATGAACAAATAGGCGAAATCTGGTGTACACTTGATAAGCAAACTTTTGAGCAATTGATTGCTGCGAAAGTAGAGGAAACGATTACAGCCTGTAAAAATGCATTAAAAGATGCAGATTTAACATCTGCTGATATAGATGAGGTCATTTTAGTCGGCGGTTCTACCCGTACACCCTATGTAAAGCAGGCAGTCGAAAATTTCTTCGGCAAAAAACCTCAGGATGATATTAACCCCGATGAAGTAGTAGCCTTGGGTGCGGCCATCCAGGCTGATGTATTGGCCGGAAACCGCTCAGATATCTTACTGCTTGATGTAACCCCGCTTTCTTTAGGTATCGAAACCATGGGTGGGTTAATGGATGTCATTATTGCACGCAATAGCAAAGTGCCAACCAAAGCTGGCAGGCAATATACCACTTCAGTTGATGGCCAGGTAAACATGAAAATTTCTGTTTACCAGGGTGAACGCGATCTGGTTAAAGAAAACCGTAAACTTGCTGAGTTCGATTTAAAGGGAATTCCGGCTATGCCCGCAGGTTTACCTAAAGTAGATATCAATTTCCTGCTTAACGCAGATGGTATATTAACCGTACAGGCAATTGAATTACGTTCTGGCGTAAAACAAGAGATCGAAATAACGCCAAGCTACGGCTTAAGTGACGACACCGTTGAGAAAATGCTTTTAGACAGCATTGAGCACGCACAAAGCGATGTACAACAAAGGATGTTTATTGAAGCCAGAAGTGAGGGTGAGCAATTGCAGTATACAGCTGAGCGCTTCATCGAAAAACATGCGGAGCATTTAACCGAAGCAGAAATAGCAGAAACGAAAACACTTATCGAAGCGCTTAAAACGGCTTTGACCACTCAGGATAAGGATACAATCCTTAAAAAAGCAGATGAACTGAATGAATTTACCCGCCCTTTTGCCGAGCGTGTAATGGATGCTGCTATTTCCACCGCGATGAAAGGCAAGAAGATAGAGTAGTTTTCAGCTAGCGTTTGGCAGTTTTCGGTTTTTAATTAGCAGTTGGCAATTTCAATTTCGATACGTCGTTCTGAACTCGTTTCAGAATCTTTTTGGGTATAAGTTGGTATTGATCTTATGTTCCTTAATGGCTTAAACCTGCGAAGATTCTCACACGATGGAAATCCTGGATTTCTGAAAATAAGCAAAGTAATTGATGAAGTTTATAGTGGATTGAGTTCTTTTAAGTTGCAATAAATATTGCTGGATATGGTTAAATCGATCAAAGTTAAAGATAATGGAAATATATTTATGATGATTTATATCTTCAGCATGTTTCCATTGTTCTTTGTTGCACCAATATTTATGTTTGATCTGAGTTATGTTCAATCAGCTATAATTTCAATGTCCATATTAACTATATTCTTTATTTTCTACTTTAAAAACCTAATCGCCAGGCAGGATGAATACGCCATTATTGCGGATGAGAATGAAATCACCTTACTAAACCAGGGAACCTTTAAATGGAGTGAAGTTAAGCTTATAAAAGCATTTGAAGAGTCGTTTGGACGCAGAAGCTATTCTTACCTCAATATCGTTTTGGAAAATGGCAAAAAATTTAAGATAGAATCCACAAATTTTGATTATCCAATCAAGAGCTCGAAACCATTTTAAATGCTTTGGGCAAATTGACCGTTTAATATTCAATTCAACTTTTTTCTTACCATACATCAAAAAGCGACAAACACAAACACCTTACTTTTGTTAAAATTATTTAACAATATGGAATTAGGTATCGGAATGTTTGGCGATTTGCAGATCAATGCAAAAGGAGAAATTCAACCCGCACAGCAAAGGCTTCAGGAAATTATAGCAGAAATAAAACTAATGGACGAAGTTGGTTTGGATTTCTACGGCATTGGCGAACATCATCGCCCTGATTATGCCGTATCCAGTCCCGAAATTATACTCGCCGCTGCAGCTACGGTAACCAAAAATATCAAATTAAGCAGTGCCGTTTCCGTTTTGAGTTCATCTGATCCGGTTAAATTATACCAAAACTTTGCAACCATCGATTTAATTTCAAACGGAAGAGCCGAATTAATGGCTGGTCGTGGAAGTTTTATTGAATCTTTTCCGCTATTCGGCTATAACCTGCAAGATTATGATGAACTTTATGAAGAAAAGCTCGAATTGCTTCTTAAAATAAACAAGGAACCTAAAATCAGCTGGAAAGGTAAATTCAGGCCAGAATTGAATAACCAGGAAGTTTTACCAAGAGCGGTAAATAACAATTTAAAGATTTGGGTAGCCGTTGGTGGAACGCCAGAATCAGTTGAACGTGCCGGCAGATTGGGATTACCCGTAATGTTTGCCATTATCGGAGGCCAGCCCATACAGTTTAAACCACTTTTTGATTATTACAAAAAAGTTTATCAGGCCTATGGACATGATATGAACAAGTTTGAAGTGGGCGTGCATATGCATTCGCTATTTGGCGAAAAGAGTAATGAAATTGCAGATTATTATTACCCGCTTTATTCAGCACAGATGAACCGCATTGGCCGGTCGCGTGGTTGGGCACCTTACCAACGCAATCAGTTTGATGGCGGCCGAGGCAGTAGCGGAGCGTTAATTATTGGCGATGCAAATGAATCGGTAGATAAAATTCTCGCCATGGAAGAAACCTTTGGTTTAACCCGTTTCTCTGCACATATGGATGTTGGCGGACCATCTCATAACGCAATGATGAAATCAATAGAAATTTTTGGGACAAAAATTGCCCCGGAAGTGAGAAAAGCGCTGAACAGATAAAGCTGATGATTGGCAGTAGAATATCCTCACTAAACTTAGCAGATTAAAAATGAAAGATACTGCTGAAATTAGTTTTAAAAAAAGCAATATCATCATTAGTATTCTTTTATGTGTGCTAGGTTTAGTGGCTTCTATATTTTTACTTTTTCACACTTATTTGCCAGCTAAAATAATATGCCTTGCAGGCATAATTCTGCTTTTAGTTATTCTTTCTGAACGAATTTTACAGTTAAAAAAGGCGATAAAGGGAGAGGTAGCTTTAAAGCTGAGTAAGGAGGGGTTAATAAATTTTACACTTGTACAAAATGTAAGCATTCCATGGAACGAAATTGAAGATTTTCATACAGATTTTTACAGAACCAATTCAATTTTAGTAAATGTAAGTAACCATGCTCAATACAAAACCACAGCAATTAAAGATTATGTTTCCTTAATCTCATACCTCAATGATATGTTTAGTTCAAAACCATATTTATTATGGATAGATGTGGATGTGCTAGACATTAAAAAGGCCGAGCTAATGGCAATTTTGCAGCAGTGGAAACTGCATTCTGCTTAAAAATCAAAGCACTTAAACTTACTTTACGTGATTAAAGTCGAATCTGAAGAGCTGGTTTGTGAAGCGATTAGAAGCCATTTTAAAAACAAATAACCACCCCCAGCCCCTCCTTATCAAGGAGGGGAACTGATTCATCCAGTAAATTACATACAGAAAATGCATACCAAAAATTAAACAGTACATACATCTGATCAAGAAAATAACTAATTCATTATACAGAAACATAGCCAGTGTCTCCCAACTACAAACCATAACACTCCCAGCCAATTTGGCCAAAGCAGTTCCTACTCCCCTCCTTATCAAGGAGGGGAGCTGACTCACCCAGTAAATTACATACAGAAAATGCATACCAAAAATTAAACAGTACATACATCTGATCAAGAAAATAACTAATTCATCATACAGAAACATAGCCAGTGGCTCCAACTACAAACCTTAACACTCCCAACCAATTCGGCCAAAGCAGTTCCTACTCCCCTCCTATTTTAGGAGGGGTAAGGAGTGGTAAACTGAATAAAATTAATTTAAAAATATTTATATTGAACTATGGTAATCCATAATCTCAAGTATCTAAAAGAAAAAAGAAGGGAATTGAGAAATAACCTCACCCCAGCTGAGGCGACCATGTGGGGGTACCTCCAAAACTCAAAACTTGACGGCAGAAAATTCAGGAGACAACATAGTGTTGGAAATTATATTTTAGATTTTTACTGCCCCTCTGAAAAATTAGCTATTGAAGTTGATGGAAGCAGTCATGATGATTATTCAGCGGAAATATATGACAAGGAAAGAACTGATTTTTTAGAAAGCAAAGGAATTAGGATGATCCGGTTTGACAATATTGACGTTTTTGAATCTGAAGAGCTGGTTTGTGAAGAGATTAGAAAGCATTTCAAAAACAAATAACCACCCCCGGCCCCTCCTTATCAAGGAGGGGAGCTAACCCATCAAGTAAATTACATACAGAAAACACGTACAAATTGAAATTTATATCCATTTGATCAAGAGTAGAACTACTTCTCATCTTGTAAAAACATCTAGTACCTACTGAATAAAAACCTAAGCACTATAAATTTATCTTGACCACCCCCGGCCCCTCCTTATCAAGGAGGGGAGCTAACCCGTCAAGTAAATTACATACAGAAAACACATACAAATTGAAATTTATATCCATTTGATCAAGAGTAGAACTACTTCATCTTATAAAAACATCTAGTACCTACTGAATACAAACCTAAGCACTATAAATTTATCTTGACCACCCCCGGCCCCTCCTTATCAAAGAGGGGAGCTAACCCATCAAGTAAATTGTATACAGAAAATGCATACAAATTGAACCTTATATCCATTTGATCAAGAGTAGAACTACTTCATCTTTTAAAAATATCTAGTACATACTAAATACAAACCTAAGCACTATAAATTTATCTTGCCCCGGCCCCTCCCTATCAAGTAAGGGAGCTGATTCATCCAGTATATCAGATCCCGAAGAGCATACCCACAATTAAACAGTACATACTTTTGATTTAAAGAAAATTGTTTATCTTAGGTTATATGAAAAGATTAACGATTTTAGCCGCGTTAATCATCCCTATATTTCTTTGTACCTCCTGGGGCTTCTTTGCACACCAAAGGATAAACAACCTTGCTGTCTTTACTTTACCGGCAGAAATGATCGGTTTCTATAAAAAGAATATTAAATACATTACCGAACATGCCGTTGATGCCGACAAACGCAGATATGCGGATACCCTGGAAGCGCCACGGCACTACCTTGATGTGGAGAACTATGAACAAAACATTGATAGCATTCCGGAAAAGTGGAATGATGCCCTGGCTAAATACGGCCTGGAAAAGCTGAATACTGATGGTATCATTCCATGGCAGGTACAGCGAAGCTATTATGGTTTAGTTAAAGCCTTCAAAACGCGTGACTCGATAAAAATTCTAAAATATTCTGCAGATCTGGGACATTACATTGCCGATGCACATGTTCCCTTACACACTACTGCCAACCATAACGGGCAACTCACCAATCAGGTAGGCATCCATGCCTTTTGGGAAAGCCGGTTGCCCGAATTATTTTCAACTCAATACAATTTTGTGGTAGGCCGGGCTCATTATATCGAAAACCCATTGCAGGAAATCTGGAAAGTACTTAAACATACCCATGGTTTGGTTGATACGGTACTTAGCTTTGAAGCAACTTTAAATGCATCATTTCCCGCTAGCGAAAAGTATAGCTTTTCAGAACGAAACCATACCGTACTTAAACAATACTCCAGAGAATATGCAAAAGCCTATCACGATAAGATGAATAATATGGTCGAAAAACAAATGCGTGCTGCCATATTAACCACAGGTTCGTTTTGGTACTCAGCCTGGGTAGATGCCGGACAGCCAGTACTTAAAAACCTGATCAAAACCGAACTATTGCCTGATGAGCAAAGCGCAGAAAAAGAGATTGAAAAGCAATATCAAAAAGGAATACTGATCGGAAGAGAACTTTAGTTAAGCGTTCGGCTCCTCGCCTTCAATCATTTTTTCCACCTTTTTAGGCTGTAAGCGACTTCTGATAGCAGCCCAAATGGCAGGAACAAATGTAACTACAGCAATAAAGATAATAACCAGTTCGAAGTTATTTTTAATTGCCGGAATTTGTCCCAACAGATAACCACCGATTAACAGGGCAAAAATCCAGGCAACCCCACCAATAATGTTGTAATAGGTAAAGCGGCCGAAAGGCATTTTAGCTATACCGGCAACAAAAGGAGCAATTGTCCTGAAAATCGGTAAAAACCGGCTCAGCATAATGGCTTTGCCGCCATGTTTTTCGAAAAATTCGTGAGATTGATGGTAATATTTGAGTTTTAAAATTTTGTTTTTTTCTTTAAATACTCCCGCCCCCAAAACGCTTCCTAATTTATAATTAACGGTATTTCCTAAAATCGCAGCTACAATTAATATCAGGAGCATAATCCAGATATTTAAACCTGTTTCATGTTCGCCCGCAATTAAAGCACCCATGGCAAAAAGCAAAGAATCGCCAGGAAGGAATGGAGTTACCACAAAACCGGTTTCGGCAAAAATGATCAGGAATAAAATAAGATAAGTCCAGGTACGATATTCGTTAACAATCTGGGCCAAATGAACATCAATGTGGAGAATAAAATCTAAAAGCTGCTGTAGTAATTCCAATTTATTTGATTTTGGGCAAAAGTAAGCATAGTAAAAGAATAATATGCTTTAAATTTTAATAAATAATTAGTTTGCCGGAATGATCCGATTTTTAAGTTCTCCCTTTTTATCACCATCAAATAAAATCAGATAAACCCTTCCCCTATTAATCGTAAGCGAATCTAGACGTGTTACCGAAGGCGGTGGATTTGTTGCGGTGGGGTTAGCTAACTTAAACGCATACTTCATTACATTATTAACCTTTACCTTAAAAGTTTTGGTTTCACCATAGCCCAGTAACGATTCAGTCGGTTTAGCTGTATTTGTACTATCTGTAATTACAACCTTAGACCCAAGTGTATAACCCAGATTTAAAAATGTCAGCTTAGCGGAATCCAGGTCGGGCTTTACATCATCCTGATAAACTTTCAACTTTGCAGGCTTATCAATTGCTTCTTTCAGATAAAAAACCGAATAATTTTGACCGATTTTAAATTTTTGTTCTGTCAGAGATGCCGCATCTACGCCAGTTCCAATATTTTTGCTTGTGATATTAATAATAGAATCGCCAGGTATAACTACATAACTTGTATTGCTATTATAAGCTACAGAAGCGCCGATCTGCCTGCCGTTTAAATAAAAATTTTGAGTGGTATCGGTAGAAGCTGCCTGAAAAAAGCGGATTTTAGCATCACCTTTAATGAAATTATTGTTTTTGATGCAGGAGCTAATTAAAAAGACGCACACCACGAGAAAGAATATTCTGGAAAACAATACTGTATTTTTCATATAAATTACCAATGCTACTAAAACGTAAAGATAGCAGAAAGCGCAAAAACTGCGAAATTAATTATCGGTAATGATATGTGCCGTCAAAGTTGCAGCGGCAGCACCACTAAACCAAATGGTATAAATTTTCCCTGCCTCCAGGCTTTTGGCATCAATGGTTTTAATACTGCCTGAACCAACCACTGAATACCTCAGGTTTACTTCAGGATCAACCGTAAAATAATTCGATGCTTCTTTAAAAGCCAGGCCATTAACAAATTGTGTGCCGCCCTGTACCGTCATATTTATCCCTGTGGCAAAAGCAGGGGTAAGATTTATTAATTTAATCTTTGCTTTGGTTGATTCTGTATTGCTCAGGTTATCTTCATAATTGACAATTTCCAGTTCACCTTTTTTATTGGTAACCAAAAAAGCAGTATAGGTAATAGAGGGTATAAAGTTTAGCGAAGTATCTGTAGTCGTACTATTCGTTCCAGTGTAAGAAACACTTCTATTACCTGAAGGAATTTTCACATAATCACTGGTTTCACCAAAAGCCAGAGCCGAAGTGGTGAGTTTTTCATTATCGAGATAGAAATCCTGATGAACATCGGCAGTCGAAGCATTAACCATTTTTAACTTGGCTTGCCCCTTTGCCACTTCAGCCGGATTATCCTTTTTGCATGATGATAAACTTATGCTGCAAACAGCAATGAGCAAAATCAATACTGTAGAGCGTTGGTTATAGATTTTCATTGGTTTTGGTTGGTTGATATAAAACAAAAATGGCTCGGTCAAAAACCAAGCCATTTTCTTATTAAAACTAATAAAATAGTTTTTTTTAATAACTGTTATTCAGCATCACCGGCATTACCAACATTAGAACGTCTTCATTTTCGTCATTGGTTTGCGGAATTAAAAGCCCTGCCCTGTTCGGAGTAGAAAGTTCTAAAGTAACCTCATCACCACTTAAATTGCTCAACATTTCAATTAGAAAACGGGCATTAAAGCCAATTTCAAGGTCTTCACCATCATATTGGCAACTTAAGCGTTCATGTGCCTCGTTCGCAAAATCCAAATCCTCGGAAGAAATATTTAATTCGCTTCCGCTGATTTTCAACCTAACCTGATGCGTCGTTTTGTTGGCAAAAATTACAACCCTACGGAGCGTATTTAAAAACAAGCCCCTGTCAATAACCAGTTTATTAGGATTGTTGGTTGGAATAACTGCCTCATAATCTGGATAGCGCTCGTCTATTAAACGACACACTAAGTTTATATTTTCGAACTTGAAGAAAGCACTTGTAGCATTATAATCTACTGATACATTTATATCAGTTGAAGGCAAGGCAGCTTTCAAAAGTGTTAAAGCTTTTTTGGGAAGAATAAATGAGGTGGCTTTATCAGCTTTGCTATCCATACGGCGGTATCTTACCAGTTTATGTGCATCGGTGGCCACAAAAGTGATGTGCTGAGGAGACAGCTGACAAAATACACCTGTCATTGCCGGGCGCAGCTCATCGTTACTTACCGCAAAAATAGTTTTGGTAATGGCTTCGGTTAAAACCGATGCGGGTAAATTTACAGAAGATGCATTTTCAACTACGGGAATCTTCGGAAAGTCATCGCCATTTTCACCACTTAATTTATATTTACCATCACCCGCACTGATCTCAATGGCAAAGGTACTATCATCAATATTAAATGCAATCGGTTGATCTGGTAACGTTTTTAACGTGTCTAATAAAATTTTAGACGGAACGGCTACTTTACCTTCTTCCTTTGATTCTACAGCCAAAGCGGTTGTCATACTGGTTTGCAGATCGGTAGCAGAGATCGTTAAGTTTCCATCTTTAATTTCGAAGAGAAAATTTTCTAATATAGGCAAAACCGTACTGCTGCTTGATGCACCATTTACGGTTTGTAAGTGTTTTAACAGCGTTGATGTGGATACAATAAATCTCATGATATTATTTAGTATTCTTCAAAAATATAAAAATTATTTAGCGTACTTGTATTTGCGGTAATAATGTTGAAAAATCGCAAAGAATATTAACAATAGCAAGGGCGCCAGAACATTTATAAATTGCCATTTCGTTTTTTCAAGCTTAATTTTGGCTTTATCCAGTAATCTGATTTTTACTTCTTTATTCCGCAGCGCAATTAAGTTATCATTATCCGTAAAATAATCAACGATGTTAAGTAACAAGGCTTTATTACCAAAGGTGCGCTGCGAATATCGGTCAAAACCCAGGGGGAAGGGTGTTCCGTTCTGTTCAGATACCTGGTTTTTAAAGATATCGCCGTCGCCTATCACAATCATTTTAGCGGGTTTTCCTACACTGGCTGAGGTATAGGGTTGCTTAATCGTTGCGGGTAAGGGGCGCCCAGCAAAAACCGACGGAAAATTACCTTCCAACATCAAACCAACATGCTGTGGTTTACTTTGAAAAGAACGTGGATCCAACTGCTCGCTTAACATTTGCAAGCTAAACAGCTTCGGCACATTAAATACTTTATTATAAGGAGAAGTACTTAAAATGTACGATTTCTTTACTCCTTTAACTCCGATCGTATCTACCGTGCTCGGAAATTCAGATTTCACTCCATCCAGTTTCTTCACCACACTTTCAGCTGTATCGGGCAATAAAATCGGGTAATAAATCCATGGAACCAGCTGCATCTGGTTTTGTCCACCTACCACTCCCGTTGAGACCGGAATTTCGGCACTGTTCGCAGGATCAGCTATGATATTATAATTAACCCTTGAGCCATACATAAATAGCATATCGTCCAGGTTAAGGTTGTTATTAATGGCCATTTGCCCGCTTTTACCATGCAAACTATCCAGTTCGGCATTTACCTGATCGATACTCCACAACACCCGCCCACCATTCATTACAAAATAGTTGATTTTGTATTTCTCCGCTTCAGTAAAAGGTTTCCTGGGCTTGGCTATGATGAGCATTTTCAATTTATCAAGTCCTGCTTTGTCGATACTATTTAAATCGATACGGCCCACCAAATAACTGTTTGACAGGGTATGGATCGCATCTGCCAGCTGCAGATCAGAAAGCTCACCGTTTGACTCAGAGAACCCAATCCTGGGGTTATCACCCGATATCACCTTTTTTAAACCTGAAGTAAATATATATTCCAGATTTTCAATCGCACGGTTGATATTGTCTTCATAATTCCCCCGGGTATCTAAATTCTGGAAAAGTTTAATCGGGAATTCCTTACCTCCGCTTTCCATCATGGCCATTGGAAATACAAGCTTCTGCGTTAAGCCACTTTCTGTTTTAACACTTAAATTGGTGGCTTCTATGCCTCTTTCATACAAATTATTGATCACCGTATCCTGATCGGCCTGGTTAAGACCGGCTAAGGGATCGACAAAAACCACTTTTACATCTTTTTTAGCATAGGCTTGATAGTCAGATAAGATATCAGAAACTGCAGCCTGAAGGCGCTTAAACGCAGGTGGCAGTTCCCCGGCTAAAAAAACGGTAATCATCACCGGCTTTTCGTTACCCTCCAGCAAGGCTTTTGTTTTTTCGCTTAGTGTGAAACGTTTATCGGCCGTAAAATCAAAACGATAGAAAGCGTATTGCCCTACAATATTTAAAATGATCAATGCCGCTATAACGATGATGGAGTTACCCCATTTATGCTTTAGTCTCATTACCTTTTCACTCCTATCATCAATTTGGTGATTAATAAAAACAGAACGGAAAACGTTATAAAGTAAATCAGATCCCTGGTATCTAAAACACCACGGCTTATCGAAGTATAATGTTGATTGATCCCTAAATTCCTAATGATATTCCCGATACTTTGAAATGCAGCCAGCTGACTGCTATAATCAAATCCTAAAAAAGCGAATGCACATAAGGCCGCGCTGACCACAAAGGCAATAACCTGATTTTTAGTTAATGCAGAGGAGAAGATCCCCATTGATGTAAATGCAGCGCCTAATAAAAACAGGCCAATGTATGAGCCAATAACCGATCCCGAATCGATATTTCCTTCGGGAAAACCCAGCTTTGAAATACTATAATAATAAATTAAGGTTGGGATCAGGGCAAATAACACCAAAATCAGGCTCGCTAAATATTTTGCCACAACGATCTGCCAAATGTGGATGGGGCGGGTAATCAAAAGTTCCAAAGTGCCCTCTTTCCTTTCTTCAGCAAAAGCGCGCATCGTAATGGCCGGAATGAGAAACATAAAAAGATAAGGCACTAAACTAAAAAAGCCATCAAGTTCGGCATAACCATAATCGAGTATCGAAGTATCAGGAAAAAACCAAAGTAACAGGCCAGAAACCAACAGAAAAATGCCAATGGTAATGTAAGCCACCATCGAATTTAAGAAACTGAATAACTCGCGTTTAAAAACTGCGTACATAGTTAAATTTAAATACCGAAGTTAAGAAATATTTTTTCGTTAGGCTATCCGGGACAACATCGCTCAACTTTATTTAGATGCTAAATAAATAGGCAAACCTAATGCCTACAAACCCTTTGGTATTGGTTTTACTAAGGCCAAAAACATCGCTTTTACCCGTCCAGCCTTCGTATCTGATGCCAAGATCGAGTTTATTACCTCCTGATAATTTAAACTGGTTACCAATGCCAGGCGACCAAATGAACAGTTTTTTTTGTTCATTATTTAAAGGCAGTGCGGCACCTAGCTGACCTTCTGCATAAAAGCTTTCGCTCAACTGATATTTTAATCCGGCTTTTGCAGGAATATAGGTTAAATCCTGTACATTAAACAATTGATTTCTTTTGCCAAAGAAATTCATAAAACCTGCATTTAATGTTACTGCGAGATTTTCTGCAACCGGCAGATCAGCTTTTACCGAAACGCCCAGGCCAATACCGGATAGGTTAGAGAAATTGCCTGATGGTAAACCAATTTCTGCCGCAATACCAATGCTGGCGTTATTTTGAGCCTTTAAAAATGATGGACTTAAGAATAGAAAGCCAATAAGTATTGTTCTGATGTTGATGCTACGCATGAATTTAAGCGGTAAGTTTTCTGAAAATATCTTCTAATGACTGTTGCTGGTGCATTTTTTTAAGTCCCTCTAACGAATCGTTTGCTACCATTTTACCTTTGTTCATAATAATAATATCATCACAAATGGCTTCAACCTCTTGCATAATGTGGGTAGAAATCACAACAGTTTTAGCTTTACCAAGCGTTTTGATAAGCTGCCTGATATCCACAAGCTGGTTAGGATCTAATCCGGAAGTAGGTTCATCTAAAATTAGAACGGACGGGTTATGAATGATCGCCTGGGCCAGGCCTACCCTTTGACGATACCCTTTCGATAACATCCCTATCTTTTTATGCTGCTCTGGCGTTAAACCCACCATTTTAACAACTTCATCAATCCGGGAAGGTAAATTGACAATTTTATAGGTTTGCCCAACAAAACTTAAAAATTCCTTTACATACATATCGGGATAAAGAGGCGTATTTTCAGGAAGGTAGCCAATATGCTTCTTGGCTTCAATGGCATCAGAAAAAATGCTTTTACCAGCAATTTCAGCCTCGCCTGATGTAGGTGCCAGATAACCGGTAAGCATACGCATCGTGGTTGATTTACCAGCGCCATTTGGTCCTAAAAAGCCAAGAATACGTCCCGGTCTGGCTTCAAAACTAATGGCATCTACTGCTTTTTGCTTATCGTAATGTTTCGAAAGATTTTTAACTGAAATACTCATTATGCATGTTTAAAACCAAATTTTCTACAAGTTATTGAAGTTAAATTAAGAAATATCGTCATTGCGGGGAGGAACGACGAAGCAATCTTATAATAACGATCAAACTAATTGATATGCGCTGAACTTAACTTTTTATTATACCTGAACTTGTCCAGCTCTTCTGCTGCCTGCGGCAAATTATCGCCAGATAATATATCTGCACCATTGTTAACCAAATGATAATAAATATTTTTTACCGGACTGGCTATGGCACTTTTATCAATATTACCCATAGTACCTAAAATAGTAGTAATGCCTTTATTGTGTAAGTATTGATATAATTCTTTATCTGGTGCGGAAACACCAACAAAAGCTAGAATGCGGTTATTCGGGATCCCCAGTCCATTTAACCGTTTCAATTCTGCTTTTTTCTGAACAGATGCCGAAATCATTAATTCTGGCGCCAACTGATGCACCTCCTTTGCCTGATCTGCTGTGTAGGTGATGATAATGGAGTTACTTTCTGCTTTATATTGCCTAACTTTTTCAATCACTTTTGCATAAGAAACGCCTTTTTTCAAATCAATAGTCAATAGCACCTTTCCTTTGCTCCAGCTTAGTACGCTATCTAAAGTGGGAATTTTAAATTTTGTTTCTTTGCCTTCATTATCTTTAAGGTTAAAGGCTTTCAGCTCTTCATGAGTATAACTGCCAATCGGCCCTTTCCCTGTAGAAGTACGGTCGAGCAGATCATCGTGCATAATCACCATTACGGAATCTTTACTGTAAGCAATATCAAATTCAATTACGACCGGATTATAAGTAGTGGCATTATCGAATGTTTCGATGCAGTTTTCGGGATAACCTAGCATTGGCCCTCCGCGGTGCGCGCTAATTAGCGGAAAACGGTTCTCTGGCGTCCACTTCAAGAATTGATATAACTCCGTAATGGTATTGAATTTAATATAGTGATGCTTTTTCTCCTTTGGCGTGCATGAGGTAAACAGTATAACAATAACCAGTAATAACAAATGATGGAATTTCATGATTCAAAAGTAGAAAAAAATGGAAGATGGAAGCGGTAAAATGGAATCTAAAATATCAGCTGGGTTAAATGGATAACTATTGAGGGGTTAATTGGTTAATTGTTGAAGCCGGTTAATTGGATTCCCCTTCCACCATTGATAAACTTAGTATTGCATTCAATCTTTAACAATCTTTTTGTAGCTAATAATTAGAGATCATTGCGCCAAATTGGCTATCTAAACCTAATTGCAGCGGGCATGAGTGTAACGAAGTAAAGCGGAGCAGGCACTCTGAAACCGATAAGCACTGGCTTTGCTTTCCTAAACCTTTAAACCATATCAGTGATTTAAGAAAATATAAGCTAAATGTTCAAACATTTGACTCTCTTCCATAAAAATCAAATCAGCATAACGATAGCATTTGCTTTTACAAGGGTCAAAAACCTTTTACCTTTTACCTCTTACCTTTTACCTTATTTATTATCTTTGCTGCATTATGGCTCAAAAGAATAACGACGAACAATTTAAAAATGTAATATCACATGCTAAAGAATACGGTTTCGTATTTCAGAGCAGCGAAATATATGATGGCTTAAGTGCTGTTTATGATTACGGCCAATTGGGTGCCGAGTTAAAAAACAACATAAAAACCTATTGGTGGAAAGCCATGGTGCAAATGCACGAGAACATTGTAGGGATTGACTCTGCAATTTTTATGCACCCAAAGGTTTGGAAGGCCAGCGGACACGTGGACGGCTTTAACGATCCGATGATTGACAATAAAGATTCGAAAAAACGTTACCGCGCCGATCAGTTACTGGAAAATAAAATTGATGAACTATATTCGGAATTAGCCAGTTTCAGTGCGGAAAACAAAGCCAAATTTGAATCGTTTCAACAGGAGATATTGGGTTTAAGTGACGAAGGACAAGCTGCCTGGATCCCTGGTTTTAAAGATGAAGAAACGATTTTAGATAATACAAAATATCCATTTGTTGATGAGGCCAGCTGGAAATTTGTTAGAAAGGGTTTGGCGCTTGAAGTAGAAATGAACCTTGCGCTTAAATCTGAAAACCTAGCACAGCTTAAAGATTTAATCGTAAACTATAAAGTAATCTGCCCGATTTCTAAAACTTCAAACTGGACCGACGTGCGTCAGTTTAACCTGATGTTCAGCACCCAATTTGGTGCTATGGCCGAAGGCAGTGATGAGGTTTATCTTCGTCCGGAAACCGCCCAGGGAATTTTTGTAAACTTTTTGAATGTTCAGAAGTCAGGCAGGATGAAAATTCCTTTCGGTATTGCGCAGATTGGTAAAGCTTTCAGAAATGAGGTAATTGCCCGCCAATTTATTATGCGTATGCGTGAGTTTGAACAAATGGAAATGCAGTTTTTTGTTCGCCCGGGTGAAGACAAAAAATGGTTCGAATACTGGAAAGAAGCACGTTTAAAATGGCATAAGGCTTTAGGCGTAAACCCAGAAAAATACCGTTACCACGACCACGTTAAACTGGCGCACTATGCCAATGCCGCTACCGATATTGAATTCGAATTCCCATTCGGGTTTAAAGAAGTTGAGGGTATCCACAGTCGTACAGATTTCGATTTGAAGCAGCACCAGGAATACTCCGGCAAAAAAATGCAGTATTTCGATAACGATTTAAATGAAGATGGTAAACCTTACGGCAATTATATCCCATATGTAATCGAAACGTCTATCGGTTTAGACCGTATGTTCTTGTTAACGATGATCAATGCGTTTGAAGAGCAGGATTTAAGCACTGAAGATAAGCAAGACAGCCGTACTTTATTGCGTTTACACCCTGCTTTGGCACCATACAAAGTAGCTATTTTCCCATTGACCAAAAAAGACGGTTTACCGGAAAAAGCACGCGAAATTATGGATGAACTTAAATTCGATTTCAACTGTATTTACGAAGAGAAAGATGCGATAGGTAAACGTTATCGCCGTCAGGATGCAGTAGGTACGCCTTTCTGTATCACAGTTGACCACCAGAGTTTAGAAGACAATACGGTTACGATTCGCCACCGCGATAGCATGGAGCAGGAACGTGTAGCCATTGCCGATTTAACTGGTATTATTGGTAAAGCAACCAGCTGGAAGGCATTGTTGGCTTAAAAGTATAAATCCGTCATATAAAGCGGAGTTCAACAAAGCCGAGAACCAAGTAAGTACGCCGCGAAGCTAGATCTGCATTGAATAGATCTCTCCACTCCGCGATGCTTCGGTCGAGATGACGATCATTTTATTCAGTCGCAGGTTTTACCCCTGCGACTTTTTTTATTCGAAGTAAACTGGTTGAGCTGTTTATAACTATTATACGAGCGAGAAAAACATGTGAAAAAGCTCTATACCTTTTTATTAGCAGTTGACTAAATTCATTCTACTTACGCCAATATTGAATAAATCACTTAAAGGAATGATATATTTGTTTAGCGATCAACAGCATTGATATGAAAATTCCACAGAAGTTTTTTGCCCGTCGACATGAAATTGCGGCAGATTATTTAAAAGAATTAGACAAACACCTTGACGACATTGTATCTGGCCGTGCTACAGAAATGTTTGAGGTAAGAGATTTTGCTGAGCTTATTCATGTTCACCCTACACATTTAAGCAATACCATAAAAGCCGCTACCGGGCACTCGCCCTGTTATTTTTTCGAAGAGCGCTTAATGGAAATTTCCAAATCGATGTTACATCATGTAAGCATGCCTATTGCAGAAATTGCCAGAATATTAACTTACGATCCATCCAACTTTACCAAATTTTTTAAACACTTTGCCGGCCTGACGCCAAAACAGTATCGCGAGGCTTATTTCGAATCTTTAGCTGCCAGTAAGGAAATTGCCACGACATAAAACTTAAACAGTCACCATTTTTACAGCCGATTTCCATCTAATTTTGTTTAACAAATAAAAAGAAAATGGAAACACAAAATAAAATTGCCATGGTAACCGGCGGTAGCCGTGGATTGGGAAAAAACGCAGCCATAAAAATCGCCTCAAAAGGAATCGGTGTAATTTTAACCTATCAATCTAAAAAAGAGGAAGCAGATGCTACCGTAAACGAAATTAAAGCACTGGGTTTACCGGCAGCAGCAATTCAGTTAAATGTTGGCGATGCCAAAACTTTTGACGCTTTTTTCAGTGAGGTTAAAAGTGTATTAAAATCTGTCTTCAATGCCGAAAAATTCGACTTCCTGATCAATAATGCAGGGATTGGCATCCACGCTTCATTTGCTGATACTACGGAGGAACAATTTGATGCCCTGGTAAATATCCATTACAAAGGCGCTTTCTTTTTAACCCAGAAAGCCTTGCCCTTATTAAATGATGGCAGTGGAATCATTAATATTTCATCGGGACTGGCTCGTTTTGCAACCCCTGGCTACGCCGCTTATGCTTCGATGAAAGGTGCGATAGAAACCTTGACCCGATACCAGGCCAAAGAGTTAGGTGCAAGAGGAATCAGATCGAACGTTGTGGCTCCTGGTGCAATTGAAACTGATTTTGGTGGTGGAATGGTACGGGACAATGATCAGATTAATGCCGCAATCGCCACCAACACTGCTTTAGGCCGTGTGGGCTTGCCAGATGATATTGGGGGTGTAGTCGCATTTCTATGTACCGAAGAGGCAAGATGGATTAACGCCCAGCGTATTGAAGCATCAGGCGGTATGTTTTTATAGATTTTTCACTATTCTTAACCACCAAGGCAGGAAGATTACAAAGAAATTAACTTTTGTGACCTGGTGTCTTGGTGGTTATTTTTTCGATATAGCTTGTGAAAGCCGAACATTACTTCAAATCCCTCATCAGAAAATAATCTGCATCAAACGGCGTTATTCATGAAAACCATCTGATGCGTAAAATACTTTTACCTATTCTTTTATCCTTAATTCTTCGTTACCGGCGTAAATGCTCAAAAATGGACAGATGCCGAGTTCCGCAGGGCCAATACCGCAGTAAATGCTAATTATTTAACCAACGAGGAAAAAAATGTGGTGATGTATATGAACCTGATCCGCATTGATGGCGAGAAGTTTTATTATACTTTTTTAGAAGATTACATTAACAACTATAACGCTAAGGTAAAGCAATATAGAAATTACAACCAACTGCGGATTGCCCGCAACAACAGTTATTATACTTCTTTATTAAAGCATTTGAAGGGCATAAAAAATCTACCGGTATATTACCCCAACGGTAAATTGACTGATTTGAGCCGTAGTCATGCGCAGGATCTTAACCGAAACAACCTCAGCACCCATGAAAGCAGTAACGGGGATCGGTTTTCGAAGCGTATATCCAACTATTTCCCAAACAAAGCCATGAGCGAAAATATAGACTTTGGTTTCTCAAACAGTTTGGACATAGTATGTCATTTATTGTTAGATTGTGGCGTACCTTCCCTTGGTCACCGGTTCACCCTGATCGATCAAAAATACAAACTAAATACTGTTGGTGTAAGTATCCAGCCCCATCCGTCATACACATGGTGTGCAGTGATTGATTTTGTGGCCCTACCCTTTGCTGATGTTGAGGAGGAGTAATACATCAATGATCTTTTACCCGGGCAATAAAAATTTAATTGTAAATTGCGCCTAAAAATAATAACGAATAATTTAAGTAATGCGCAAAGCAATTTTAGCCATAATTGATTTTTTTTACCCCCCTTTTAAAAAGTTTATTTCCCTCCATAATTTCAGGTATATGGCCACTGGCGGCGGCACCTTGCTACTGGGTATCCTGAGTTATTATTTTGCCTATTTTGTTATTTTTAAAACAGAGGAAGTAAATTTTGGCACATTTGTGCTTCAAAGAGAAACTGCCTCATTATTAATAGACTACGCTGTTGCCATTCCAACCAGCTTTTTGCTCAACAAATACGTGATATTTACACATAGCGAATTAAAAGGAAGGGTGCAGCTTTTCAGGTTTTTGAATCTTCAGTTTATCAATATACTGGCCACTTATGTTTTTCTGAAATTTTTATTGGAACTTTTAAGAGATTATCCAACTCTGTCCATTTTATCAAGAATACTTGTTTCAGTATCAATGGCTCTTTTCAGTTACCTGTATCAACATTATTTCACTTTCAGTGTGAAGAAAATCGGAGATAAAACAGGCAGGCAGGATTAATTAACCGCAGCAATTATTGGCGATGGAAGCGCAGAAAGCACGGAATTAATTTTACCAAAAAAATAAAGCTCAAGGTAAAAGCACAAGCTTTCGTACCTAAACGGGATGGTAGCGGTATCCTTTTGTGTCGCCCTGAGCGCAGCCGAAGGGCAGCAAAAGATATAGCGAACAGCCCGGCCGGAACCTACCGATAAATTGCTATAGCACCTTTCCAAATGATCAATCTATTTACTCTTTTTGAAAAGCAGTTGCACAAGCATTTGGGTTTCTTCAGTCCCGCCTTCGCTTCAAGTCCTCACTCGTGCCTCGCTCCGGGCTTTATGCACCAGTCGGGTTTAGGTGGGCATGATAGTACGGCTATTTTCGTTTTATAGCTAATCGCAGAGAAAACCTGGTTCATCTGCATAAGCACCTGTAAATAAACGGGATGGAAGCGGCATCCTCCGATTTAAGCACTATTTTTGTTTTTTTTATGGAGTACTTGCTTGTTTCACAGGTTTCATTGGAGATATAGTGAACAGCCCGGCCGGAGCTTCCCGATAAAACGCTACAGCACCTTTCCAAATCATCAATCCCTCATTTTAGTCACCAGAAAACCTTTATTACCTTAACCTGTTAATTTATGCAGCTGCTTTCTTGTTAAGATAAAAACAACATCCTAACTTAGCTGCCGACCAACTTATTTCATAAACAAAGCATGAGCCATTTTAATGATTTTAATAATGCGCAGGTAGCTAAATTGCCCAATCACTTAAAGCAGTTTATCGTTGCACAAAATTACGAGAAATACACGCCTGTAGACCAGGCCGTATGGCGGTACGTAATGCGCCAAAATTATAGTTATCTTAAAAATGTAGCTTATTACCCTTATATAAAAGGCTTACAACGAGCTGGTTTGAGTATCGAATACATTCCTGATCTGCAAACGATGAATGATAATCTGGGTAAGATTGGCTGGGGTGCCGTAACGGTTGATGGATTTATTCCACCCGCAGCTTTTATGGAATACCAGGCCTATCGGGTATTGGTAATTGCTGCCGATATCCGCCAGATTAACCATATCGAATACACCCCGGCACCAGATATTATACACGAAAGTGCCGGCCATGCACCCATTATCGCCGATACCGATTACAATAATTATTTAAGTTACTTTGGTTCTATTGGTGCGAAAGCCATGTTTTCGGCAAAAGATTTTGAGCTTTACGAGGCCATCAGAAAATTATCCATTCTGAAAGAAGCGGTAGATGCGGATGAATTGCAGATTGCCCGGGCAGAAAAGGAACTGCGCTATATTAGCGAAAATATGGGCGAGCCCTCTGAAATGGCATTACTGGGCCGCTTACACTGGTGGACAGTTGAATATGGCTTGATTGGCACTTTAGAAAACCCGAAAATTTATGGTGCCGGCTTACTTTCATCTATTGGAGAAAGTGCAACCTGCATGAAAAATGATGTAAAAAAACTTTGGTACAATATTGATACGGTTAACTATGCTTACGATATTACCAAGCCGCAACCGCAGCTTTTTGTAACGGAAACATTTCAAAACCTGATTGATGTTTTGGAAACCTTTGCCAATACCATGGCCTTTAGAAAAGGTGGCGCTGAAAGTATAATGAAAGCCATTGCCTGTAAAAATGTAGCCACTGCTGTTTACAGTTCCGGCTTACAGGTTAGTGGGATTTTTACCGATATGGGCATTAACCCTAATGATGAAGTAACCTTTATTAAAACTACAGGACCATCTTCACTGGCCTTTAGTAATAAACAACTTACCGGACATGGAAAAGATTACCACGCAGATGGCTTTTCATCACCTGTTGGCCGTTTGAGGGGATCAGAAAAACCATTAGAGGATTACAGTCTACCGGAACTACAATCACTGAACATCATCAAAGGTGAGAAAACCGTATTAACATTTGAAAGCGGCATCAGTGTAAGGGGTACGGTTAAAGATATGATTATAGAAAACAATAAGCTCCTTTTAATTGCCTTTGACGATTGTACGGTTACCGAAAGTAACGGAAATATATTATTTAAACCAGAATGGGGTACTTACGACATGGCTGTTGGGGAACAAATCGTATCTGTTTTTAATGGCGCTGCGGATAAGGATGCTTATGAGGAGATTACCTTAATCAGTAAAGAGAAAACGCATCATATTACTTATGATGATAAAACGCTAAAACTGCATGGTTTATACCGGGCAGTCAGGGCGATTAGGGAAAGTGGTGAAAACATGGATCAGCTTGGCGAAATCTTCTTAAAACTAAAAACAAGCCACAGGCAAGACTGGCTTTGCGCCTTGGAAATTCTGGAGATTATTTACCATAAAGAGATTTATCCTCAGCTGGAAAAGGAAATCCAGGTCTACCTTGAAATTAAGGCCGGTAAAGAACCAGATCACACAAAATTAATCAATGATGGTTTACATGTGATTAAAAATCCGGTAAGTCAGCTGCTTGTGGAAGATTGATTGATAGCAATTTTTTATGATAAGCATGAAGTAAAAATCACAGTTGTAATGTGATTAACACCATTTAAAAAGTATTTTTTTATTACTAATTGGCGATAAAATCGCCAGTTTCAATAATCCTCGTTACAAACGAGGACTATGACAAAGAACCTTTTAACTTTACAACAATTTTTAACATTTCTTAATGAACATTATAATTACAGGTGCCAGCAGCGGAATTGGTTTCGAAACCGCTTTAGAGTTTAGCTTACAGAAAGAAAACAAGATTGTTGCTATTGCCCGCTCGGCAGATAAGCTGCGTAAACTGCTGGAGATTGCCCGTGGCATTAATCCCGACTGTACACTTTTACCGGTAGAGTTTGACATTGTAAACGATGACTATGCCGCACTGATTCCTTTTTTGAAAGAGCGTTTAGGTACGGTAGATATCCTGATCAACAATGCGGGAGCTCTAATTAACAAACCGTTTTTAGAAACTACGGAAATTGACTTGGGCGAGATGCTACAGAGCAATGTGATTTCCCATTTCAGAATGATACAAAATATTTTGCCTTTAATGCAAAGCGGAAGCCACATTGTAAACATTGGCAGTATGGGTGGTTTTCAAGGGAGTGTTAAATTCCCCGGACTTTCAGCATATTCAGCTAGTAAGGCAGCCTTACACACCCTAACAGAATGTCTGGCTTTTGAATTGGCAGAAACCGGAATCAAAGTGAATTGCCTTGCCCTGGGATCTGCACAGACAGAGATGCTGGAAGCAGCTTTTCCCGGATACCAAAGCCCTGTGATGGCTTTTGAAATGGGAAAATATGTTGCTGATTTTGCCAAAACCGGGCATAAATTTTTTAATGGAAAAATTTTACCTGTAGCAGTTACCACACCGTAATCTTATATTTTTTAGTAATTTGCAATATCGAAAAACTAAAAAACCTATGGAAACAAATTCTCCTTTTAAAACAGCAGATAGCGGCAAGAATGCGGCGATAGTAAGCTACTTTTGGTTTATTGGCTGGTTAATTGCCTATTTTGCCATGTATAAAGACAACCAGACTGAACTAAGCAGGTACCATTTAAAACAAACACTGTTATTCCATCTGGTGTCAACCGTATTGAGCTGGGCATTAAGTTTACTGTTAATTCCATTAATTTTTTCAACAGGCTTTGGAGGCAGTTATTATATTCTGCGTATCGTTCAGATCGGACTTTTCGTATTGTGGATAATCGGATTAATTGCTGCCATTCAGGGAGAAAAGAAACCAATTCCTTTAATTGGCGACAAAGCTCAAACCATGTTCCCAAATATTTAATAGAAGCTAAATATTTAATTTAAGTCCGGGTTAATGTACCCGGACTTTTTTTGTTTTAACTGGTTTTCAACATTTTAATGCACTTTATATATTTTTCATATCTTTGGCTCCAACATATGAAGAAAATAATAGTCCCGATTTTGTTTTTCATTTTGTCTGCCACGGCAGGAAAAGCCCAAACAATCTTACCCGCACAGTACCAGGAACTGGTAAAGAAATTAGTGGCCAGTCTTCCAAAAAATACTACGGTAACAGAGAAAAGTTCTTCCACAAATTCGACTACGCTTATCGATTTTGCCAAAAGTATGCTGGGTATACCCTATCGTTATGCCACAAGCAACCCAAAAGTTGGTTTTGATTGTTCCGGCTTCGTGAGTTATGTATTTAGTAATTTCGGTTTCAAAGTTCCACGTTCTTCGAGAGAGTTTAGCTATGCGGGTAAGGAAACCAGTTTAGAAAATGCAAAAGTGGGCGATGTGTTGATTTTTACCGGCACTAATTCCAGAATAAGAAGGATCGGTCACGTAGGGATTGTTTATTCGATTGACGAGAACGGAATTAAATTTATCCATGCTTCCTCGGGTAAAGCACATCAGGTAACCATTACCGATCTTAACGGCCATTATAAAGATCGTTTCATGAAAATTGTAAGTATCCTTTAATTACTTTTTATACTTCCACATTCTTGTTTTGCCCTCTGCAAGCCATGCTAAAGTGGTTTCCAATCTTTTTAATCTGGTCGCTTCGGTTTTGGCTTCTTCCAGCCATAATATATAATCTTTTTTATTGGAAGGACTGAAATTCTGGAATACTGCTAATGCTTCGGGTGCTTCATTTAAGGCCTCTACAAAATATTCCGGTACAATAATCTCTTTTTTCTTAGTAGATTTTGGCTTTGATGGCAGCTTTACGTTATCTTCATTTAACTGAATTGCCTGTTGAATGTAAGCGATCAGGATTTCATCTGGAGGCAGATCTTCAAAAGATTTTATTTTGCCCAATAAGCCCATGGATTCAGACCGTTCTTTAAAAATACCATATTCGTCACTTATTAATGCTCCTTTCCAGAAACCGAAGGCGCAATGATGTTTGAAGGAAGCCATATGGCAAACTGTACCTTTATAATCGAAGAACGGCATCCCCCATTTAATTTTCTCTTCAATTCTTGCATCGGCTTTATGTACCAGATTTCTTAGATGATCTAAGATAGGAATAGCAAATTCTGCAGCGTTGATAATGTACTGATCTACTTGAACACTGGTATGCATAGGATAAGATTTTATAAATAAATTTACAACAGAACAATCTTTAAAGCAAGATCTACATCCCCTCCATTCAAAAATTTCCGGGCCAGTTCGTGCAGCTCTCTTTCTCGGTTGGTGCTGTCGCCAATGGTTGCATCGAGTATTTCTTTTACTTCGGGGTTTGTGCTGATCAAATCAATTTCTTCATCAGTAGGTAATTGCTCCACGTTGCCGAGCATACCCAAATCGTTTCCGGTTAATACTTTCGAAAAACGGACTGCTTGTGGTAAACAGTCTACACCAATACCCAGTTTGGCTAAAGGTTTAGCCACCTTAAACAAATTATCACTGGTTACCCGGCAATACCAATCGCCGCCCAAACGTGCAACGAGGTCCATTTTATGCTGATCTATTTTGCCATTTTCATCTAAAACCGCCTCATTAATATGAATCACTTTTATTTCAGCCAGTACGAGGTTTCCGGCACCGTGTTGATCACCTAAAGCAATCACTTCATTCACCACACACTCAAACTGCACTGGCGCTTCTGCAACTCTTGGTGGCAGAACCAAATCAGATTTTAACATCGTAAATCCAGCCTTCTCGAACTCATTTACGCCTTTGGCATATTCAGTACTGGCCAAACTCATCTGCTGCACCATATCGTAATTTACAATATTGATCACGCATTCTTTAACCTCCAGAACATTTTCCAGGCTATGTTTAGTGGTATTATCGCGCACTCTCCTCGATGGCGAAAAAATACAGATCGGTGGATTGGTGCTGAACATATTAAAGAAACTGAAAGGGCTTAAATTTATATTTCCTTCAGCATCAATAGTAGAGGCAAAGCAGATCGGCCGCGGAGCGATGGCATATTGCAGGTAGTTTTGTAGTTCTACCGGGGATAAATCGGATATTTTTAAAGTTAGCAAGAGTATTTTGTTAAATGTTGATAAAAGGTTAAAAACTGAGATTACAATAAAGAGTGTCCGTCATTTCGAGCGAAGTGCAACGAAGTCGAGAAATCTATCTCTAGGAAGATCTCTCCGTTGCGCTACGCTTCAGTCGAGATGACGATCCTTTCATTAAACTGTTATTCTGTTTATTTTACTTTTTCTTCAAAGCCAGGATAGAAAAATCTGTATCGGCCTTTGTAATCGTATTGGTTAATGCACCCAAACCCGTTATCTCCATCTCTACCACATCACCCGGTTGCAGCCATTGCACTTTATAATTCGGATCGTTAAGTAAACCGGTACCGTTTAACTCCAGGAAACAACCTGTCCCAACTGTTCCTGAACCAATTACATCTCCGGGCAGAATATCTACACCGTAGGCACAACGCTCTATAATTTCGGCAAAAGTCCAGTCCATATCGGCAGCGTTTCCTTTTGATACCTCAATGCCGTTTACCCTGCAGGTCATTTTAAGGTCGTAAGCGTTACCCACATGTCCTTCTTTAGGTGCAACTTTATACTGCAGCAATTCATCTGGTGTTACCAGCCATGGACCAATTACGGTAGAAAAATCTTTTCCTTTTGCAGGGCCTAAGTTCAATAACATCTCTTCCATTTGCAAAGTACGGGCGCTCATATCGTTCATTACCATGTAACCTGCAATATATTCATCTGCTTCGGCAGCCTTAATGTTTCTACCTTTTTTACCAATAACAACAGCGAGTTCCAGCTCGAAATCCAGCTTGTCAAAATGATCTGGCATGCATTCAATTTCACCTGTTCCCTGAATAGCATTATGATTGGTAAAATAAAAGATCGGATACTCGTCAAATTGAGGAATCATATCTACTTTTCTGTTTCTGCGTGCCGCAGCAACATGCTGCCTGAAAGCGTAACCGTCACGGCAACTGGTAGGATGCGGAACAGGTGCTAAAATCTCGTAAAAAATTTCTTCTTTAGCGGCTAAACTACCCTCTTTTATCTGGTCATCTATCCTTTTTGCTCTTTCCATTAACACTTCGCCACCTTGTAAGAACATATTCATATTATCCGGAAGCAATTTATCGCAGCTATTTAAATTATAAATATGCCCCTCGATAAATATGCCCAGATGCTCCCTGTCTTCGGTTTTATAAGATACTAATTTCATATATGATTTGGTTAAATACGCGGTAAAGCTAAGCAATTAGCCCATTCAAAATAAAACTTAAGCGTGATTATTTTAATAAGGTATTCTTGTGAAGATGTAACTAAAGATAATTAAAATTTTAACTTTTAAATAAAATACTTACCTTGGTACCATTAAAACCATGATCTTAAAAGCATTACATATTAATCTGGTAAACGACGCCATTGCGGCCCGTCGCTACAGTATGCTATCCAAGCTGATCATGGCTCAGTATTCGCTGTAACTTTCATCTACCTTTCTTTTTATTTGAAACGCATTGCCGTTTTAATTGTTCAATTATTAGGATTTTTCTTTCTAACCATAACATCATTTAATTATGCCTGTTTATCATAAAATGGGGCAGATTCCAGCTAAACGTCACACGGTTTTTCGTAAGCCTGATGGGAATCTTTATGCCGAAGAACTGGTATCAACCGAGGGTTTTTCCAGTTTATATTCATTGGTTTATCATTGCCATCCGCCAACCATTGTAAAACACTTAGGCGAGCCTTATAGTGTTGAGCCAAAGATAGCGCGCGAAAAGCACTTGAAACACACCAGTTTGATCGGTTTTAACATTAAACCGGAAGATGATTTTCTACAAAGCAGAAAAGCTGTTCTGGTAAATAGTGATCTGCATATCGTTCTGGCTGCGCCAAGAAAGTCAATGACCGATTATTTTTATAAAAATAGTCAGGCCGATGAGATGATTTTCGTACACGAAGGTTCCGGAAAACTGAAAACAGGATTCGGAGAAATTAAATTCGCTTATGGCGATTATCTGATTATTCCCAGGGGCACCATTTATCAGATGGAATTTGATACGGAACAAAACAGGTTGTTTATTGTAGAAAGTTTTAGTCCGCTAAGGCCCCCAAAAAGATATTTAAATCAATATGGGCAGTTAATGGAGCATGCGCCTTATTGTGAACGCGATTTGAGACTACCAGAAAACCTGCAAACACATGATGAGTATGGTGATTTTAAAGTACTCATTAAAAAGCAGGGCTTAATATATCCTTATACGTATGGCACACATCCTTTTGATTATGTAGGCTGGGATGGTTATCATTATCCCTATGCTTTTTCTATACACGATTTTGAACCGATTACAGGCCGGTTACACCAGCCACCTCCGGTCCATCAAACTTTCGAAGGGCACAATTTTGTGGTTTGCTCTTTTGTTCCACGCAAATACGATTACCATCCTGATTCGATTCCTGCGCCTTACAACCATAGTAATGTAGATAGTGATGAAGTGCTTTATTACGTTGATGGTGATTTTATGAGCCGCAAAAGCGTGGTTAAAGGACAGATTACGCTACACCCGGGCGGTATCCCGCATGGGCCACATCCGGGTACGGTGGAAAAATCAATCGGAAAAGAAAAAACCGATGAGCTGGCGGTAATGATCGATCCTTTTAAGCCTTTAATGCTTACTCAGGAAGCCCTGGATATTGAAGATGAAAGCTATCATAAAAGCTGGCAGGAAGGATAGCCGGGAGTCCTGAGTCCTTAGTCTTCAGTCGGAAGTTTGGAAACCGAAGATAGAGTTCATTTAAATAGTCAGAAGTCGGGGAAAGACCAAATTCCGAAGATAAAATGCATAGAAATAGTCAGGAGGAAGATAGACCGAGGATAAAGTGCAAAGCGAATAAATAGTGAGCAATTATCCAACATTTAAACTTTACAACATTCAACCTTATAACATTTAACAACTACATATCACATCCGACTTCGGACCTCCGACATCGGACTTAAATAATAAACAGATGGAAACACAAACATTCGCAGAGAAAATATCAAAAGCACCAGATTTTCTGCCTATTAACGGAACAGATTATATCGAATTTTACGTGGGTAACGCCAAACAGGCCGCTCACTATTATAAAACCGCATTTGGTTTTCAAAGCTTAGCCTATGCCGGGCCAGAAACCGGCGTACGCGATCGTGCATCTTATGTATTGCAACAGGGTAAAATCAGGCTGATCTTAACCACAGCACTAAAATCAGATCATCCAATATCAGAACATGTAAAAAAACACGGAGATGGTGTAAAAGTACTGGCGCTTTGGGTTGATGATGCTTATAGTGCTTTCGAAGAAACTACAAAACGTGGTGCCAAACCTTACATGGAGCCGAAAACCTTAACAGATGAACATGGTGAGGTGAAAATGAGCGGCATTTATACATACGGCGAAACGGTACACATGTTTATTGAGCGCAAAAATTATAATGGCACTTTTATGCCAGGTTACCGTGTATGGGAAAGCGATTATCAACCCACAGACACCGGCCTGTTATATATTGATCATTGTGTAGGAAATGTGGGTTGGAACCGCATGAACGAAGCCGTACAATGGTATGAGGATGTAATGGGCTTTGTAAATATCCTTTCTTTTGATGATAAGCAGATCAATACAGAGTATTCTGCCTTGATGAGTAAAGTGATGAGCAACGGGAATGGATATTCGAAATTCCCGATCAATGAGCCGGCAGAAGGTAAAAAGAAATCGCAGATTGAAGAATACCTGGAATACTACGAAGGAGAAGGCGTTCAGCATATTGCCGTAGCTACAAAAGACATCGTTAAAACAGTTAAAGAACTAAAATCACGTGGTGTTGAATTTTTAAGTGCGCCACCAGAAGCTTATTACGACATGATGCCGCAGCGTGTAGGCAAAATTGACGAAGAAATATCTTTATTGGAGAGCCTGGGCATTTTAGTCGATTGTGATGAGGAAGGTTACCTTTTGCAGATTTTTACTAAACCGGTTGAAGACCGCCCTACCCTTTTCTTTGAGATTATTCAACGTAAAGGTGCACAAAGCTTTGGCGCGGGTAATTTTAAAGCACTATTCGAATCTTTGGAGCGCGAGCAGGAATTAAGGGGTAATTTATAGTGTAATAGTAATTCCGTCATCTCGAGCGGAGTGCAACGTAGTCGAGAGATCTGCTCATATCGATCTCTCCATTTCGCTTTGCTTCAGTCGAGATGACGGCTAATTATCGCCTATAACACCTCTCCCAAATGCTTGTAATTCGACTTTATCGTATCCAGAACCTCACTCATTTTCCCACCCAGCATTAATTTGGCCATCGATTCTGTCATGCCTTTTATTTGCTCCCATTCTATTTTTGGTGGCATTGCCAAAGCATTCGGATTAGTCATGATATTTAACAAAACAGGCCCATTTTCATTTAGCGCATAACTAATTGCGGTTTCTACTTCTTCGGGTTTGGTTACCGTCATTCCTTTAAATCCCATGGCCTGTGCTACCAATGCAAAGTCTGGATTAACCATATCAGTTTCATTATCTGGCAAACCATCAACCTCCATCTCCAGTTTCACCATTCCCAGGGCCTTATTGTTAAAAACAATCAGTTTTACAGGCAGGTTATATTGTTTGATAGTAGCCAGATCGCCTAAGAGCATGGATAAGCCGCCATCACCACACATGGCAATGACCTGTTGTTCAGGATGTGCCAATGCAGCACCAATGGCCATCGGCATGGCATTCGCCATAGAGCCATGGTTGAAGGAACCCAGCATTTTACGTTTGCCTGTTCCATCAATAAAACGTGCTCCCCAAACGCAGCACATACCGGTATCAACGGTAAAAATGGCATCATCAGCCGCTAAACGGTTTATCGTTTCGGCTACAAATTCGGGCTGGATTTTATTTTCCTCACCCTGATCTTTAACATAAACCTGCTGCCTTTCCTTAACCTTCTGATAGAATTCTAATTGAGATTGCAGGAAACTATCGTCTTTTTTCTCGGAGATGACTGGTAATAAAGCTTTTATGGAATCACTGATATTTCCACATAAACCCATGGTCAGTTTAGCCCTTCTGCCCAATCGTTCAGGCTTTTCATCAATCTGAACAATTTTGTTCTTAACCGGCATAAAATTTACATAGGGAAAATCTGTTCCCAATAAAAGCACTAAATCAGCCTCGTGCATGGCATGGTACCCTGATGGCTGTCCTAAAAGGCCTGTCATCCCCACTTCATAAGGATTATTGTATTGTATGCCCATTTTCCCTCTGAAAGAAAATCCCACCGGTGCCTTTAATTTGGCTGCTAATGCTACTACTTCATCATGTGCTTCGGCTGCACCGATACCGCAATAAATCATAATTTTCTTTTCACCATTAAGCAGGTCTGATAAATCTTTCAACTCCTGATCAGATGGACGGATCATCGGTTTATTGTTGAATAGTTGCATAGAAGTTACACTTTCCACCGCATCCAGTTGTGCCACATCGCCGGGCAAGCCAAAAACGGCAACGCCTTTTTTATGAATGGCATGCTGAACAGCCGTTTGAAACATCCTGGGCACCTGCTCGGCCGTGGTGGCTACCTGGTTATAGTAACTACAATCGTCAAATAATTTTATGGTGTTCGTTTCCTGGAAAAAGTCCATTCCAAATTCGCCTGTAGGAATGGTTGATGCAATGGCAATAACCGGAACATGACTTCGGTGTGCATCATAAAGACCGTTAATTAAGTGTACATGGCCGGGACCACAGCTACCCGCACAACACGCGATTCCGTCAAGTTCGGCTTCAGCGGCGGCAGCAAAAGCCCCCACTTCTTCATTGCGTACGTGGATCCACTTTATCTTGCCATTTCTTCTTACAGCGTCGTTGAAATAATTCAAACTGTCTCCGGTAACGGCGTAAACTCTTTTTACGCCAACCTCAACCAGCATGTCTACCAGTTGTTCTGCAACATTTTTACCCATGAAAATACTTTTTAATGATGGATTTGATATACCTAATAAATAGTAGAAGCTGGTGGATTGTTTTAGGCTAAAAGCAAAAAGAACCAATCTGACCTTGAAAAGACTTTAGATCGGTAGTAACATCTGTAAGCAACAATAGCTGAATGAAGTTTCTTCACTAAAACTTCATAAATGAAGTGCACCTTTGAAATAACAAAACACGAAGCGATTTCAATTTTGTTAAATTCTAAAAACTCATAATTAGTTTTTTAGTTTTCCGGTTACCCTTATCTGATACCTCATGTATTGCAAAATACA